>Ga0137308_100843_pt1 | contig 40105 bp, 38 predicted proteins | sample Inofrocosms_June_FD_97181 | JGI IMG/M metagenome (GOLD analysis project Ga0137308, IMG submission 97181) | Mouse cecal microbial communities from Vienna, Austria - N-Acetylneuraminic and N-Acetylglucosamine D2O microcosms_June | ecosystem: Host-associated > Mammals > Digestive system > Large...
CGGAGATTGTATTGGTAGAGCTTTGCGCTGAATAAAAATGTTTTTAAGAAAAAACAGTTTTGCAAAATATTTTTATCATTTTTATGTGTACTATCACGGAATCTTCTTATACAATCACGGAAACCCTTATACAGACACGAAAACGCACGGGCAGTTTCCGTGTTTGTATAAAGGTTTTGCCTGCGAGTACCCAAATTCCTATGGCATCAATTGGAAATAGCCGCATGTGCCGCCGACAAACGGGATTCGACAAATTGCTCCTTTACCGGCAAAATCCATGCTTTCCAGTGCAGAGCAGCCGCATTAGAGTAGCCTTAAAAGCTGTCCCAACTCATGCGACTCCTCCGCATCTGATGCGGTCTGCCTTGTATCAAACCCTTTGATGGACACCCGCATGCACTGTTTCGACAAACGCTTTGGAAAGCCTGTGGAACCCGCTTTCATCAATTCTTCCTGCCAGCCCCTTTATTCCAATTTACGACTTTGCAATTGCCCTACGCTTTATTCGCGCATCTTATACTGCTTAACGATTTCACTTGCCGTGAAACCAGACTGCATAACGCTGACTGATTCAATGGCATGATTACATTAGGCAGTATTCAGCGTTATGCAGTATAAGTGTCCCTGCCGGAAAGATCCGGTCCCCCCTGCACATCAAGAGCCCATTGATAATCCCATATAAAACCAGTACACTGAAAAAGATACCTGGATGCGGGCCTCTTATGTACGGATTTCCTCACATTCTGCCGCCGCAGACGTCCTGTCCGGGAAAACGGCTATGCTGCCCGGGAGCCGTCCCCGGTTCACGGTTCGTCCTCCCAGTATTCCTCCAGCCGCTCCAGCGCGGCCTGGGCCTTCGCGTCCCCCTGTTCGGCGGCCTTTTCATACCATTCCGTGGCCGCATACGCATCCGGCTCCACGCCCCTTCCGGTTTCGTAGCATAATCCCAGATTGTACTGGGCGGTAGCGGAGCCCTGCACGGCTGCTTTGGCGAACCACAGGGCCGCTTTCTGGTCGTCCTGCGCCACGCCGTTGCCTGTGATATAGGCGATGCCCAGGTTGAGTTGTGCCTGCATATGCCCCTGGGCGGCTGCCTTTGCGTACCATGCCGCGGCCTGGGCGCTGTCCTGCTCCACGCCGTATCCTTTTTTGTAGAGGAACCCCAGGTCGTTCTGGGCAGACATATGGCCCTGTTCGGCCGCCTTTCGATACCACAGCACAGCCTGGGCATAATCCTGTTCCGCATACTCCCCGTTTTTATAGCAGAACCCCAGCCGGAACTGGGCGTCCCTATGCCCCTGTCGGGCTGCTTTCCTGAACCATTCCAGGGCTTTGGCGCCGTCCTGCGCCACGCCGCTTCCGGAATCGTAGCAGCAGGCGGCCTCGTACTGTGCAGGCGCATGCCCCTGTTCGGCCGCTTTCTCGTACCATATGGCTGCCTGGGTCAGATCCTGCTCCACTCCCGTCCCCCGCTCGTAATAAATGGCAAGGTTGTACTGCGCCTGGGGGTTCCCCTGCTCCGCCGCTTTCCGGCACCACTCTGCTGCCAGGGTATCGCTCTGCTCCACTCCCTTCCCCTTTTCGTAGCACCAGCCCAGGTTGTTCTGGGCGTCGGACTCTCCCTGCTCTGCCGCTTTCCGGAACCACTCGGCGGCCTTTCTGTAGTCCTGCGCCACGCCTTCCCCGTCCTTATAGCAGCAGGCCAGGTTGCACTGGGCAGACGCATATCCGTGGGCTGCCGCCCTCTCATACCACTGCGCTGCCTGGGCGCTGTCCTGCTCCACGCCGGTACCCTGGTCATAGCACAGGCCAAGGGCGTATTCGGCATAGTCATAGCCCTGTTCCGCAGCCCTTTTGTACCACACTACGGCGCTGTGCTGGTCGTGCTCCACGCCTTTTGCCTCCTCATAGCACAGTCCCAGCATGTATTGGGCATAGGCATAGCCCTGTTTTGCGGCCTTTTCGTACCACATGAAAGCAGTGGCGTAATCCTGCTCCACCCCTGTCCCATAGTAATAGCAGCCAGCCAGGTTATGCTGGGCGGTGGCGTTGCCTTTCTGAGCCCCCTCTCTGTAAAAGGCAACGGCTCTGTTTAAATCCTGCGCCACGCCCTCGCCGTTTTCATAGCATACCCCCAGTTGGCTCATGGCACAGGAATTCCCCTGTTCGGCGGCTTCCCGATACCATTTCACAGCCTTTTCAAAGCTCTGTTCCACGCCCTGGCCGCGGTAATAGCAGTTCCCCAGATTATGCTGGGCATCCGGAAAACCCTGGGCAGCGGATTTGGCGTACCATTCCGCCGCTTTCTGCCAATCCTGCTCCAGGCCGCCGTATCCACGTTCGTAGAAGACGCCCAGATTGTACTGTGACCATTCATGCCCCTGCTCCGCCGCTTTCCTGTACCAGATCAACGCCTGCGCCTTGTCCTCTTTGACTCCGCGTCCGTAGTCGTAATTCACTCCCAGATTGTGCTGTGCGTCCGCGTCGCCGCCTTCCGCCGCCTTGGTGTACCAGAATACCGCTTTCTTCTCGCTGGGGCCCACGCCCCTGCCCTTGCTCCAGCACCAGCCCAGGCTGCGCTGTGCGGCGGCGTTCCCCTGCTTCGCCGCTTTCTCATACCATGCCACGGCGGCGGTGTAGTCCTTCTTCACAAACCAGCCGTACTGATAGCAGTCGCCCAGCACGCCCTGGGCACCGGGGTCTCCGGCTTCCGCCGCCGTAATGCATTCCTCCAGGCGAAAATCATCCTCCAGGATGCTTTCCCTGCTGAAGCAATCGTCTCTGCCCGTATCGGCTCCGGGCAATATGATGTTTTGATCCATTGTTCTTCTCTCCTCCTTTTTCCGGCCAATATCCTCTCGGAATTCCCCGATTGCTCATAAGGGCAAAAACAAGGGCAGGAAAATCTCATAACAAGATATAACAAAGTGTGGCAATCGGGAAACCGTGACATATGTGCGAATATATTATAACGGAGGATTTCAAGATGGACAAGTACATTTATGATAAAAATAACGGGCTTTGGTACGAACTGCAAGGCGAATACTATTTGCCGTGTCTTACCTTACCATCCGAAGAAGAAAAGCCTATCGGGATATGGGGACAGCAGCATTTGCGCTATCTGAAAGAGTATCACAGGGTCACATACACCAATCTGCTTACGAACGGAAGTCTCAACGCTTACCTTGCTGACATAGATGAACAAGCAAAGAATATGTTCTTTCGATTGATAGAGGAATACGCCGACAGACGAGATGTAACAGAGCAGTTAAAAGCCGATAAGCCGCTTTATGGGTACAGAAAATGAACAATATCTGTAATGCTGTAGAGGAAGTTGTTAATACGGAACTAATTTACGCATAAGGCACTGTAACACTGAATTAGGGGCAAGGGCGCAAACGCCTTGCCCCTAATATTAACTTATAGTTAAAAAAATCACTTCACAGTTAACAACTGCTCAATTGTTTTTTGGAAAATACACAAGTATAATAAAGTCAACAAAAGCTTTTGTGCTATTCTCAATAAGGAGGCTTCTATTATGCCTATGAACTTAGTTATACAAGAAAGAAGAAAAGAATTAGGACTCACGCAGGAACAAGTTGCAGAATATCTCAATGTGTCTATTCCGGCAGTCAGTAAATGGGAAAAAGGAACAACCAGTCCAGATATTTCGCTTTTGGCACCGTTAGCCCGATTGTTAAAAATTGACTTAAACACTCTTTTTTGTTTTCACGCAGGTATAACACAACAAGAAATTGGTTTGCTCAGCAAGGAGGTCGGAAAGACTTTTGCAGATAAAGGACTTGGAGAAGCGTTTGCAGTAGTAGGGGAAAAACTCCACGAATATCCTCACAATGAGAGACTCATGCATGTTCTTACATTCCAACTGGATGGACTTCTTTCCATGTCCGACTTGACTGCAAATGAAATGCGCCCCTATGAGGAGCAGATTCTTGAATGGTATCATCGACTTGCCGGGAGCACAGACGTAACAATTAGCAACAGCGCAAATTTTATGTTGGCAAGCAAATATCTTCGCAGTGGAGAATATGAAAAAGCCCAGGAAACATTAGACTTAATGCCTGACAGAAACGATATTGTCGGCAGCATGGCTGATAAGTTTTGGTTACAAGTTGAAATTGATAAACATCAAGGCAAATCAGAGAAAGCGGCAGAGGATTTGCAGAGAGAATTACAGTTGGCTCTCAACAAAGTTCAACTGCTGCTATACAAAATGATGAGTATTGAGTTAGAGTGCGGTGAATTTCTCACTGCAAAAAAGATAGCAGATAAGTCAGCACAGATGGTCACACTTTTTGAAATGTGGAAGTATAGCGCATTCACTGCACCATTAGAAATTGCCTTTGCGGAAAAGGATGCCAATAAATGTATTTCTGTTTTGAGAGAAATGCTTGCAGCAATGCGTGAGCCATGGAATATAGATAAAACCTTATTATTTAATCGCATACCTGCACAAGCGACTCAACCAGAGCAAATGATTCCTGTAATCCTTTCTGCAATGGAAAAAGAACCTCTGTTGCAAAACTCATCAGAGTTTCAAGAACTACTCGCAGAGTATGAGCGATTCAAAGATAGGAAATAAACCGTATGATAATGAAAACAGAATGGATAATCTGTCCCATCTGTGGCAGGAAAACGCACAATAAAATACGGGAAGATATCGTATTGATAAACGCAAAGGATTTGCAGATAACCGTCATCCAAAAGCAGGAACACTAATCAAACTATGTAAGCCGCCGATTATGGGTAACACCATAGCGGCGGTTGCTCACGATACTGCGGAACAGATTGGGCAGCCAGCCGCTTTTGCGGATAGACTGGCTTACTTTGTCGTGTATCTCGGCTTGTTTGATTTCCAGTATCTTTGTCTCATCAATCCCCGATATGAGTGCCATATCCGCCGTCCTGTTCCATTCCTGCCTTGCTGCATTGTCGGCTTTGATTTCTTCCTCTCTTGGATTGTGCTTGCCGATTTTCTTTGTCGGCAGATACACGCTGTTTTTATCAAAGACCTTCAAATGCTGTTCGGGGTCGGAAATGTGGCAGTTGATAAGGTCTGTATAAACCTCTTTTACCTCCTGAAGAAAAGGCTCGCTCTTGAAACGGTCGTCCTTTACCGAAAACAGATGGCTTTCGTAAACCTCTTGGTGCGTGCCCGCTTGCCTGTTTCGCCAAAGAATACACTTCGTGTGGCAATCTTGATTTCGGGTTCAGCAAGCAGCGTCCTTTCACTGAAAATCAGATGGATGCGGTAGTTGGTCTTGCGTTTGTTGTGGTGCAGAGCCGATACACATTCCACGCCATACCGCTTGTGAAATTCCTCGGTGAACTCTTCAAGTACCTGCTGCTCATACTGCGTATAGACTTCGGGCAGGGCAATAATCAGCTCCCTTGCTTCGATACACTTTCCCCCTGCGCCGCTCCGCTTAAATTCCTGCTGGCTCTCCCTTGCGAGATTGCTCCAAAATTCATTGTCTGCGGTGCGGTAGTACTTCAGAAAGCACTTCTTTCCAAAATACAGACATAATGTCTAAGCAGCCTCCCCGGTTTCACCTATTTGATATGCCGCCCCTGGATAGCCATCAGACACTCCTTTTCCCTCAGTTTGTCCCCTCTCGTCGGAACATAATAGGGAAACGGACGCCCGCAGCATGGGCGCCGCCGGAACCGGGGCGGCATCTGCCTGCGTATGCTATATGCCGGTCTGCGCCAGAGCGGACGGCGCTCCTTCCCCCGCCGACAGGCCGGGTCACAGCCCGCAGAATGACCAGCGTCCCGCCTGGCACCACTGGGCGTTGTCGATCATCCAGTTGCCGTCGATCAGGCGCATCAGGTAACGATAGTAGAAAATGTCCGCTTCTGCATAAATCCAAAATTTGCTTTTCGTCACCCGCTCTCCGGTCACCAGACGGTAATTCGTATATGTCCCACCTCTTTTCCAGAAAAGATCGACGGGGCGCCAGCCGGGACGGGGCGTCCAGCTCACCCGCCTGGCAAACAACCCATCGATATCCGCCTGAACGCCCTGGCCCTCTCCTGCCGTCCGCTCCCGGCGGGTCGTACTCGTCCGATTGTCCTGGTCTTTTTCTTCTGCCATCCGCTCCCAGCGGGTCATGTCGTAAAAGAATTCCTGCAGCGCACGGACTGGCTCCTGCAGTTCGGGACTGTCCAGCGGAATCCTGTTTTTCATGGTTTTGTAGGCGCGGGCATCCTCGTATGCCTTGCGCTCCGTCTCTGTGAACAGCCCCGCCAGCCCCTCTTCATCCTGGCTGTCGGTATCGCTGACCCGCAGCTTGTCCCTCCAGGCAATGGCCAGCAGCCCCTGAGGAGTGACATGATGGCAGGCGGCTATGTAGAGATTCTCCAGTTTTTCGATCCGGGCGGCCTGCGCCAGCCCCTCATCGTCCAGGGCAGTCCGCTGCAAAAACAGGTCTTTCAGCGGAAAGTCTTTTAGCAGTTCCAGTCCATGTCCGGTAATCTCCCTGCCCCGCAGCAGAGCCAGCATGTTCAGCTTGGGTATCTGCGCCAAAAGGGGGAAGCACTGGTCGCCAAAGGGGGCGTCATACAGGGAGACCGCCTGAAGCTTCGGGCATTGCCTGACAGCTTCCTCCAGGGTCTCCAGATTCAGCGGCGCTTCTACCCGCTTCGTTCCGTTGCAGAGATAGGCGCCGTCCTGGTATTCCAGCATATTGGTATTGGGGGCAAATTCCAGCATATTATTTTCTCTCCTTCCATGTTCTCTCCCGGCAGATTCCGGCATCTATGCAAATCTATGCAGATTCTTTCTGCCGTTTCTGTTCTCTCCATCTGCCTTCTTCCATCAGCGGCTTCCAGCCGTTCCGGCAGTCCTTCAGGTATTGAAAGCCCCTCCTTATTCTCTTTGTTCTCCTTGCCTTTCTGCCACTGCATACTGATAGCCCGCGCTCAATCAAAGTCAGAAAGAAAAAGCATATAGGCCAGCTTCCGCTCCCAATCCAAGCCAACACTCCACCCGAAACGGAGCCTAATTGTTCCGTGGTCTCCCCTCAGAAATACGCCGGATTCAGGAAAAGCGCCACCAGGCAGGCGATCTCCCCCTCTGCGTCCAGCCCCCAGTAGCCGCTGTAGATGCCGTCTCCCATGCCGCTGGAAAACAGGACTGTCCTCAAGCCGCTCCCAGGCAGCCGCCACTCCAGAAAGCTCCCGCCCTGGTTCTGGAATTCCGGATTTGCCTGGAAGCTGTCCTGGAAAAGGGCTTCAAAATAGTCTGTGTATTTGTTCTTCCCCGGATTCTCTTTTTCCCACTTTTCAAAGAACAGCCGGTTCTCCTCCGAGACCTTCCCGTCGGCAATACAGGCAAGCCCCGTATCCACCCCGAAAAAGGTAAAGATACCCGGCTTTCCCAAATCCTCCGGCTCCTTTCCTTTGGGCATGGCAATCTCATACCGGACAGCCGCCTTAGGGCTGACCGGAAGCCTGGCGGCGGCAATCCTGAAGCCTGCAATCCGGGAAAGGCAGACCGACAGCTCCACCGGATAGCTCCCGGCCGGAATCTTCCTGTCCAGGACTGTTTCATACCGGCTGCCCAGATAGGCAATGGGGTCTGCCAGCACCACCTCCCCTGTGGGGAAGTCCGCTTCTCCCGCCCGGACTACCTTGATTTTGGGGCCTTCCGTAAACAGGTTCTGGAAAAAATCTGGCGGGTAGCTATCCTGGTTCAGGAATTTCAGGTTCTTCTCGAAGGCGATCTGAGCCGGATGCTTCACCGGCTCCCGGATCTCCTTTCCCGTCCTTGTGTCCACGAAATATTTCCCCGTTTTGTCGCAGCAAAATTCCAGGTCGCTGCCCATGGGCATGTAGAACACGTTCACCACTGTGGGCTCTATGTCTGCCAGGGTATTGAAATCCACAATCGCCATGTTGTTGGCGTCATTCACGTATTCCTGGCTGTCCCTGTCCCCGAATGCCACCCAGCCGTTCCCAGGTCCGCCCTCCTGGCGGAACAGCCATTTCAGCTTTGATGTGCCGTCCAGGATGGACTTCGTGACGATGGTTCCTCCGGCTCCCCGGATGTATACTTTCCTTTCGTCTTGTCCTTGTTCCTCTCCCGGCTGTCCCTCCGCTGGCCGCTTTTCTGCGGGCTGTTTTTCCGCTGGATGTTTTTCTGTTGCCTGTTCTTCTGTCGGCTCTTTTTCTGCCGGCTGTTCTTCTGTTGGCTGTTTTTCTGCCAGCTCTTGTTCTGTTTTCTGTACCGATTTACCTTGAGCCGATTTGTCTTCTTTCTTCTTACCGAATAATCCCATATCGTTTCTCCTTTATTAGTTCTGCATCTGCCCCGCCCGGCACCCGGATATAGGCTGACGCCCTGGGGGCAGACACTGTTTATATAAGCTGTTTATATAATCTGTTCATATAAGCCATTGACATTTCTCATCTGGACTCTTCCGGCTTTTTCTGACACTCATGTCATCTTTCTGCCCAACCAGCCTGTTGGAACCGGATACTGTTTCGTTACGGCAGACTGCCCAGCTTTCAGCCTGTTTCGGACATGCTCAATAATCTCCTCTTCCCTCACTTATCTGCATTCACACAGTTGCAGGCTCCCTGTTCACAAATCGGCAATCATTTCCCACATACAGTCCGCCAATTGTTCCGAGCCCTCTTCCATGTGCGCCAGATAAGTGATCATCAGCCCTCTGCGGGGAAAAATATAGCATCTCTGCCCCCATTTGCCGCTGATCCGGAAGCCGTCCTGATATTTCCATACAAAATATCCGTACCCGCCCTCCCGGTTCATCTGCCGGATGCCGCAGGCTTCCTTTACATATTTTTCCGACAGGATTCTTGTCCCCTGATACAAACCCTCGTCCATCAGCACAAATCCGATGCGGCTCAGCTCATTTACCGTCAGCTCCATTCCGGAAGCCCCGTAAAAATACCCGTCGGGGCATCTTTGGAAGGGCGGGTTTTCGATTCCAAGGGGCTGGAACAGCCGTCTCTGAAGATACGCATACAAATCTTCCTCCAAAGCATTTGCCGCCGCCACTCCGGCCAAGTAGGCAGAGACATTGCTGTAATCAAATACCGTTTTCTCCGGCTCCACAGGGTATTGCAGGGAATTCCGGAGCCAGCTTTCTCCTTCCGGCCGAAAGGGAAAGCCGGGGACGGACATGGTGAGCAGGCGCTTTATGGTCACTTTCTGATACCGTTCTTTTGCCTCTTCCGGCAATGCGGAAAGGGTCTTTTCCGGAATATATGCCAGGACGGAACGTCCTATATCCATCTTTCCCTCATCCGCCGCCATCCCCACTGCCAGGGAGGTTATGGTCTTTGTTGCGGAATAGATGGGGTATCTGTGCGCCGTGACGTCGCCATACACATAAATCCTCTCCTGCCCGGAATATGGCTTATCAGAACCTGCCGATTTTCCGCCATGCCCGATGTAATACACTTCCATTCCGTGGACTTCCCAATTATTTTCCTTTATTTTATGGATTAATGCATCGAAATTGAAATGTCTAACGCCCAATCAAACGCTCCTTTCTCCTACCTGCAGGCTCCATTCATTTCTTGTTGTAATCATAAAAAACACAAAATCCGACATTTTACAGAAGCCCCTTATGATACAAAGGCAGTATCAAAGAAGGCGCTGAATACTGCTTAATGCAATCATGCGGTTGAACCGGTCAGCGTTATGCAGTCCGGTTTCACGGCATGTGAAATCGTCAAGCAGTATCCATTATTTCAGCATATCCGAGTATGCAACAAGCGTCACATTCCCCATTTCTGCCGCCTTATCCATACAGCCCTTTGTAAAGTCCGTTTTTGCAAAGAGATAGAAATGCTTTTGTTTATAATGAAACAAATTGCTGCGCTCTACAAGGGTTTCCAGAACGCTTAGGTCAACTTTTTCGTTTGTCCACTTGCACTCGGCAAACAGTGCGGAGTCCCTATCCGTGCCCATGATGCCAATTTCTTCCTGTGTCCTGGTCTTGGGGTTCGTCCCCCACCAGCGGCCGAGGTCACAGAAATCCACGGCGCATTTCCCGTCAAGCAGCAGTCTCCAAAGGCATTGCCTGCAGATTTCCTCAAACACGCCGCCCATATAGGCTGAAAGCTCAGGAGCAATCCTCTTCTCGCTGATAAGGGCGGTTTTGCCAACCCGGCGGCGACCGTAGATAACCGCAAATTCAAACTTGCCGGAATGGTATAGCTTATTGAGTGTATCCAATTCCTGTTGCCTGCCTATAAACATCAGCGCACCTCCAAAATTAGTGGTTTACGATTTACTTAAATATAATTGACTGTTCTTGCATTGTCAACAGCTTTTCTAGCATTCACTTCCTTCTCCTGAATCCCGTCCCGGCACACCGGCCAGTTCCTCTCGTTTTTGTTTCGCCCTCTCTGCCTCTTCCGGATTCAGCCCTTGGAGCACCTGGATTATCCTGTCCTGGTCTGTTTTTCCCCACCAGCCCCATTCCGATGCTCCATTCAATATACCTCCCTCACCAGTCCCGCTCCCGGATGGCTTCCTCCACATCAATGGGAATGCCGAACCACGCCAGAATGTAACCCACGCTTTCCCCAATGCAGTCCCGAGCTGTCGTCTCTATCTCACTGTCGTTCTCCTCGAACTCCTCCTGCAGGTCATTGATGGCACAGACCGCTTCGTCCAGCTTCTCCTGAACCGCCTCCCTGTCCGTCTCGCCCTTCTCCAGCAAATCGATGACCTTTTGCATTGTCAAATGCTTTCATCCATTTTCTCCTTTCAGACATCTCCGGCCGCCTTCCGGCATCCGCCGGGCTCCCCGCCGACCGCAATGTGCCGATACCGCCGAATCCCTGCCGCCTGCGGGAACAGCCGGTCCTCCGCCTGCTGCCGTATCCGGCTTATGCCGCTGACAGTTCCATTATACCGCCGCCCCGCCTGCAAATCAATGCGGGCGCCGGAAAAACTTACCCGCCTCCTGTGCCCTATATCCACGCATCACGAAAGCAGCCCCAAAAGCCCGCACCTCCGCGCTCCCCGCACCAAGACATCCTGCGCGCGCCAAAAGAAAACGGCGCGGCCGCCTATCCCGGATATGATTGGACCTGATTCCGGCATCTCCCTCTTGCAATCTCTTATCGGATATGCTAAAATAAAGTCAAATTCTAAAATTTGTTTTTATTTAGGGAGGAGTGATGGAGTGCCCAAGGTAGCCTACTCTGAAGAGGACAGGGAACGCATCAGGACGGAACTTGTCACAGCGGGGCTGGAGCTGATGGCAAAACAGGGCATACAACGTACCACCGTAGAGCAGATATATAAAAAAGTAGGGATTTCCCGCACTTTCTTCTATTCTTTTTTCGCCACGAAAGAAGATTTGATCGTCGAGACCCTGTACCTGCAGCAGCCCAGGCTCATCGCCTATGCGAAAAAGCTCATGGCCGATCCTGCCCTAAGCTGGCGGGACGCTGTAAAGCAATTTCTCCACACCTGCTGCTATGGAGAGAAAAACGGAATCGCTATCCTGACCATCGAGGAACAGCAGCTCATTTTCAAGCGCCTGTCGGAGGAAAGCTATCAGGTATTCCGCCAAAAGCAGCGCCGTCTTTTCGGAGAAATCTTAGAGACGTTCGGGATTGAGGCAGACCCGGCAAGGGTCAGTCTATTTACAAACTTGAGCCTGGCCGCGATAGTGGTGTGCAAGGCGATTCCCCATACGCTCCCCCTGTTCGTCCCCGAAGCCGCGGATGAAACGGTGGATTTCCAGCTCAACGCCATTGCGGATGCCCTGGAGAAGTTGAGGGCAGCCCCCATGTCCTGATTATCATGTCCTGATCATAGGGAAGGAGTCGATCCGTCCGGATAGCATGTCATATTCTGACGGATTCCTTTTCAGGCAAAATAAAAACAAATCCGAATATTTGGCTTTATTTTTACAAAAAAACTTAGGGAGGAAAAAGATGGGATTTTTCAGCAAGTTATTTAAGGGGCCCGAAATCGACATGGAAAAGAGCAATGCAAACGCAAAGAAAATGCGCGCCCTGTTCAACCAGGTCGTAGAAGACGGAGACAGTTACAGGCTCATCTTCGGATATACCGAAGACGTAAGCCGCTTCAACTACGGGTTTGTCCATGGGAGCAAATCGAAGATCGGGAACCTGCTCGTGGGCTGGAATGAGGCCAGCCAGACAATCGTGGCCGTCCCCACGGTTCCCGACCTTTCCGGCTGCGGCGACCCCACTTACTATCGCCGTTCCGAGATTTTGAAGGCCTATCGGAACAAATACCCCACGGACGCCTTTATCATTTACCCGGACAAAAAAGGCTACATCGCCATCAACGCCTATGACTGGCTGGAAGACGAAAAGCTGTATGTCTATGTGTCACAGGATGCGGAACTGGCCGCTTTTACCGACTTCTTCCTGCATCGCTTCGCGACTAAGTGAGGTGAAAGATGCCTTTTGGAGAAGCCGGAGCGTTCCTGCCGTTTCTTGTGGGCGTATTGCCGGCTTTCTCCGGGCGGTCTTTACTTTACGCCAATTTCACCACCAGTGTCACAAAAAAGCATCCGTTGCGAATTCCCGCAAACGCATAAAAGAACTCCGACGCTCAGTATGATACCGGGCGCCGGAGTTCTTTGAGTATTCATGCTTTCTGAACAAGCTGCCAATTATTCAGTTATAGGGAACTGCATATTGGGAATGTCCAGATATGCAATAAGGAGAAGAAGATTTCTGATTCCCCCTATACGCATCCCTCCGTCTTATACATGAGGACTATTCTTATCACCCTATTGCCAGGCGGTTCTCTCTAAAATCCCCATACCTTTTTAGCCGCCTGAATTGTTACAAAGCTCGAACATTTCAAAATTTCCAGTCAGTATCCATGTGTCACTGCTGTAGCTTTATGGTATCCACAATGGACAGCCGCCCGATTCTTTTGATTGGCCGCCGGATCGCCAACGCCGCAGATCCAAAACATAACATGACGATCAGCAGCAGGGAGGCAGCCGGAAGCTGCCATGTCGTTCCCCATTTATCTGCAATCAGGAACCGGAACATCATCTTATTCAACGGCAGGCCCAGGACGCAGCCGGTGACACATCCCAATACCGCATAGGTGGCTGCCTCTGCAGCAATCATCTTGTAGAGCTGCCCGGCTCCCATCCCAATGGAGCGCATTACGCCATACTGTCTGGTCCTTGCCGCCACGCTGGCATTCATACTGTTAAAAATATTGAACACGGTAATCAGCGCTATGATGAGCAGAAACCCATAAATGAACACCGCACCTGTATAATAGGAGCTCTGGGATTCCGAATTTGACAGCCGTTTATCCGACAGGAGGCTGTCAGATGGAAGCAGGCCCCGTATTGCCGATACTGTCTCATCCGTGCCGCTGCCTGCAAGCTGTATATCCACAGCCGTATAACCTGCCTCACCGATGCTCTCCGTAAACAACTGTTCTGAGCATATGATGTATCCAAGGCTTCCCGCTTCACTTGACGCATTTGCAGAAGAAAGGATTCCCGCAATCCTCACCGGCTTCTCCCCCAAAGGCGTATGGAGCGTCACGGTGTCCCCGACCTTCCATTGCATGCCCTCCCGGTAGGATACTAAGATATCCCCGGCTCCCCTCGAAACCGCATCGATATTTCCCACGTTCAGTTCCTCTTTTGCCCATTTGAACTGATTCTCTTCATAGGAAACCAGCGTGGCCGTTCCGCTCTCGGTATCGGAGGAAACAGATACGCCGCCGTATTCCATTCTGCCAAAAGCACGCTTCACACCATGGACGGCTTCAATTTCTTCTATTACAGAAGTCTCCATCCCTGCAGCGGCTGTCACAGATACGTCCCCCGCCCACGGGGCTAATGCAGGCATACCCTGGCCCAGGAAGACGACCATCACCTGGAAAGCAAGGAAAAGCATGATGCTGATGGCAAAGGAACAGGTCATCAGGAATAAATTCTTTTTTCCGGACAGCGCATGGAACATGCCCATGCCTGTTTCCACATGGAACAGCTTTGTATTTGCCGCACGCTTATTCTGCGTCAGCCGGGAGCCTCCGCTGATCGCCGTGACAGGCGAAACCCTGGAGGCCTTTTTCGCCGGGGATAGGGAAGCAAGGAGGACGATCAGGAAGCCCACCACAATCCCTGCCAATATACCGGCGAAACTGAATTCAAATAACGGGACCTCTGAAAACCGGTCTCCGCTGATGGATTTAAGCAGCAGGCAGGCGGCCCATGTCACAGCCTGGCCCGCCAGCAGGCCAATGGGAACGCCCTTCGCGCTTTGCTTAAGCCCCTGCAGGATCACAAAATGCTTTACCTGTTTCCTGGATGCCCCCAGACAGCGCAGCAGCCCATAAAACTGTGTCCTCTCCAACACATTGGTGTTAAAGCTTGCGGAGATCATCACCGTTCCCGCAATCAAAACAAGGAAAACCAGGATCGCCGCAATCAGATAGAGAGCCTGCATGATATTGCTCTCGCTTTGCCCCATCAGGCCCAACAAAGCTGTATTTTCTGAGATCTGGCCGTCAGAAAGGCCAAACTGTCCCTTGATTTCCTTTATGGCCTCCTGGATATGGGCGCCGCTCTTAAACCGGATGCGGTAGGTGGTTCCGTCTGCCGCGTTTTCATCCGCAATGGCAAGAAAGCCCTCCTCGCTCAGCGCCATCCCGCAGATATCCGCTTTCAGCATGGAACCCATATCCGCAAGGGTTCCGGTAATCCGATACTGTTTTTGTGAGCCGTCCGGAACCGTAACCGTCACATAATCGCCGATGGACAGTCCCCATTGCCCCATGGCGTTTTCATTCAGCAACGCCTCGTCCGGCAGGGAAGGATATGATCCGGCCGTCATATCCATTTCGGTGAGGGATTCCATTGTTTCTTCATTTGCCCCCACAAAACTGACGGCTTTGCCGGACAGCATCCCCGTACTGCCCTGATAGACCCATCCCGATAAAGCCACGTCAACCCTTGCCGATACCAGTTCTGCCGTCTCTGCCTCCACATCATGGAGCGCCGCATGGTATTCGCCATTGGTTTTAATAAAATAATTCTTCTGGGAGCGCATCGCCATGTCCGCCATACTGAAAATCGCCATTACAAGGCATACCGAAAGCGTGATGCACAGCACGGAAATCCGGTTATTTTTGCGGTGAACCTTTTCATACCGGGGTATCAAACCAAGATAGCTTCTCATCTCGCCGCCACCCCCAAATCCTTCAGCCTGCCGTCCGTCATGCGCAGTACCCGGTCCGTTGCATCCGCATGGTTCTCATTGTGGGTGATCATCAGGATTGTCTGCCTGTATTTGGCCGACATGGATTTCAAGAGGGTGATGACCTCCTGGCTGTTCCTGGAATCCAGGTTCCCGGTAGGCTCATCCGCCATGATGATGGCAGGACGGGCCGCCAGCGCCCTCCCGATTGCCACCCTCTGCTGCTGGCCTCCGCTCAGCTCACTGGGGAGGTGCTTCCTGCGTTCCTTTAATCCCAGAATCTCCAGCAGCTCCTCCACATACTTCTGGTCCGGCTTCCGGTAGTCCAGAAGCAATGGGAATGTGATGTTCTGCTCTACATTCAGTTCCGGAATCAGGTTAAAGGACTGGAAGATAAACCCGATATTCTGGCGGCGGAACACCGTAAGCTTCTTTTCGGGCATGGAAAAAATGTCTTTCCCATCGATCATCACTTTCCCGGATGTCGGGTTATCCAAGGCCCCCACCACATTTAAAAGCGTGCTTTTTCCGGATCCGGATTCGCCTACGATTGCGATAAATTCCCCTTTGCCCACGGAGAAGGAAACATGGTCCAGCGCCCGGACTTGTGCTTCCCCTTTTCCATAGGTCTTGCATAGATTTTGTACTTCAAGAATATTCATAACTGCTCCTTTCGCCCGCTTTTGCCGGCATCTTATTCATGTGAGAAGAATCGCTGCACCTGCGATTCTTCCATGTGTAATTTATACTGCGCACCGTTTGAATTTGCAGTACAACCCGACTGTAGACCGCCAGCCAGGTATTTTCCCGGAGCATCACTGTAAATCCTGGCGGTCTGCAGTATAGAACTTCTTAGCGAGCGTACTTTGACCGCTTAGAAGTTCTTTACACACTATATCCGATAGGTCTTACTTTCACATGAATTTCATCTTACTTTTTAGTAAGATCTACTCTTTTGTAAGATGGAAAAAGCTTAAGACAAACCTGCTGCCCTTGCCGACCCTGCTGGTTACGGAAATCGTCCCCTGATGGGCTTCCACAATGGATTTTGCCAGCGGCAGCCCCAGACCGATTCCATGGGTATCCTGGGAAATACGGCTCCGGTAGAACCGCTTGAATATATTATGGATATCCTCCTGGCGGATCCCCGTTCCGTTGTCTTCCACCACAATGTTTGTAAGAAGGGGCGTCCTCTCCCAGCTGATTACTACTTTCCCGCCTCTGCCGGTATGCTCCAGCGCATTTTTTACCACATTCCCCAAAGCTTCCGACATCCAGAGGGCATCGCAGTAAAGAGAAACATCGCCGCTTCCGGATAACACAATTTCTTTCGCTTCCCGAGCGGCAAGTGTCTCAAAGCGTTCCGTCACGTCCTTAAGGAGCATTTCCATGTTTTCCTCCGCCTTTTCCATCCTGACCGTGCCCGCGTCCAGCCTGGCTATTTTTAAGAGCGTATAAACCACATCCTCCACCCGGCGTATTTCCCGCAGGGATTTCTGGCTGAATGCATGGATGGCCTCCCTATCCGTTCCCTCCTGCGCCATAATCTCATCATACATCTTTAGCGCTGCCAGGGGCGTCTTTAACTGGTGGGAAACATCTGAGATCATATCCTGCAAAAACTCTCGCGTCTGTTTTTCATGTTCCGCCTGGGCTGAGAGAATAGCGGCAAGCTCATTGATCCTGTGGAACAGGCTGTACCAGCCCCCGGTTTCCTCACTGTCAATCCTCTGTCCCGTATCCCCTGAAAGGAACCGGGTAATCACAGTATCTGCCTTTGCTATGGCTTTGTTTTGTTTCCGGATGTAAATCCAGACTGTCAGAAAAACAGCCAGAAAAATGCTGAAAAGCATACCTCCAAACAAAGCGGCGGTATGCTTAAGGTAAGCGCAGGCGGCGGGAATCAGTCTGGGATCCGTATTTTCATGGTAGCCCGCTTCCTTAAGAATCCGCCTTCCGGCCTCCATGTCAGCTTCCGTTTTGTCTTTCGTAAACGCGGCTGCCGCATTTGTGTCCGGGTGGTTTACCAGATACCCTGCCGCCCCATAATCATGCTCCACCATTGTTTTCCGAAAATCATTTGTCATATACAATAAGAGGATGCCCAGTCCTGCCGCCGCAGCCAGGCAGATGGCAAGCAGCCGGCACAGCAGCATCCTCGTTTCTTTTCCCATTCTTTCCATGCCAGTCCCCCTACGAAAAATGCCCGTACTTTGGGCATTCTTCTGTGTGCAGCTTAGATTTTCTTAGTCTGCGTACTTTGCAGGCTTAGAAACTCTTTGCACACTGCCCATTTATAGCCAAACCCGATTTCCGTCAGAAGCTTTGTGGGGGAATTCGGGTCATCTTCAATCTTCCTCCTCAGCCTGCGTATATAGACGGAAAGGGTATTGTCATCCACATAGCTGCCGTTCCCATCCCAAAGGCGGTCTAAGATCAGTTCCCTTGGCAGAAGGCGGCCCGGATTCTTTAAAAACAGGCAGAGCAGCTTATATTCCACCAATGTCAGGGAAAGCTCCGTTTCCCCTTTCCAGCACCTCCTCTCAGACAGGTCAATTTTAATCCCATTGGATTCCAGAATCATATCACTCTTATAAAATTGCTGCCCCGAACGGCGCAGCAATGCGTTGATCCTTGAAAGAACCTCTCCCAATTTAAAAGGCTTGGTAATGTAGTCATCCCCGCCCATGTCCAAACCTTTTACAATGCTGATCTCTTCATCCGAAGCTGTCAGGAATATGATCGGGACAGCAGAGGTCTTTCTTACTTCCTTACAGATATCAAAGCCTGTCCCGTCCGGCAGCGTGACATCCAGCAGCAGAAGGTCATACCGGCCTGCCCGGAAGAATTGATACGCTTCCATGACGGTACGGGCGTTGTCTACCAGAAAACCATTTTTCTCAAGCGTGTATTTCAGGCCTTCAATCAGGCTTAAATCATCTTCCACATATAATATCTTTTTTTCATTCATTTTTTATCCATCACTCCGGATGCCTCCCACATAGGCCCTGACGGACGAAGTCCGCCCGCACAGGCCTGCGTTCACGAACGCCCTTTTGGTATAAACAGCAAAATTACAATTTCCGCAGCCAACAGAGCCAGCAGGACATACAGCAGTACCGGCCAGGCCGAGGCGGCTCCCGCAAGCAGCAGCATTATCACCGGAACCACATATTTCCGGGGATGATGCCACAGGTCGCTTTCAATCTTCCAGCCGCGGATGGGGTAAAACCATTCCAAAAGCACAGACAGCACCGCACTCTGCAGGGCAAAGAAAACAGCCCCGGCAATCATTAAGACAGTGACACCGCCGTTTTGTATCTGCCAGCTTAAGAGGAATATCATGTCCGCCGCCATATTACAGGAAAAGATAAACAGGCAGTATGGGACGCAAAAGCAACCTTTCTGTCCGGGCAGGAAACGGACTGCCTGCTCCAGGTCACGGTCGCAGGACAGCAGGATACAGACAGGGGTATTTAAGGATAAAATCGCAAAGCCCACCGGGACAACGGACAGACCGGCCATTTCTCTTAAGAAATACGGCATTACAAGGGCTACGCACCACATCGCAGCAGTATTGACCAGATAATTCCTGTGGCGGCTCAGATACCGGAAAAAGTACCGCCATAAGGAACCCCTCTTTCGTTGCTTAATAGCATGGCTTTTCTCACTTTCACACTGATAAAAAGCATAGACCTCTGCCTTCCACAAAATCAGAATAGAAACTATGCTATTCGCAAGCAGCAACAATCCAAACCATGATCTGTTTCCTAAAAACAGAATGGCAGACACTATGGCAGCGGCCCAGAGACCGCCCGCATACCAGTATTTTCTCAGGGAATAGGCTGCCGCAGCCATAAGGACCCCATGAAGCATACTGATGGCCATTCCTGTCATCTCTATGGGCTTCCATGCGGAAACGGCCAGCAGAACCGCCAGAAGCAGCCCTGTCTTTGTAAGGAGCGTATAGGCTCCCAGCGCCGCCACATAGGAGAAGACAAATTCTTTGGGCTGCTGCGGCAGCATCAGCATATGTTTCAGCTCCACGGCGTTGTCTCCGGAAGAAAGGGCCTGCCACATTACGCCTGCGGTAAAGGCGTTTATCATCAGGATCCGCACAGATGCCGCAATCTGCACCTGAAAGCCTGCGATATACAGCCCCCAAAATATAATCACATCCATCAAAAGTGTCCGGGGCAGCCGCTCGTATTTTGCCCCAAACAGTTTTTTGGCAAAGGCTTTACCTGTCATTTTCATCATGCAGAGCCTCCCGAATTTCCTCGGCGTTAATCTGTCCGCCTTCAAAAGTCTGCCGGATCTTACCGTTCTCCAGGACAAATACCCGGTCAGAGGTCAGCGTGATGCTCTCCAGAATGTGGGAGGAAAACAACACAGTTCCATGCTCCTTATAGCCCGAAATCAGCTTATACAGATATTCCGTACTCTGGAAATCAAGGCCATTGACCGGCTCGTCCAGAAGAAGCAGCCTGGGTTTTAATGCAAAAGCCGTGATTAGGAATGCCTTTTTCCGGTTTCCGGTTGACAGCTCCCTTAACAGGGTGTCTGTATATTCTTCAAAGTGAAAGCCCTGTACCAGCTCTGGCACATCGGTCACCTCTTTCCCGTAGGCGGCGCATACATAGGCCAGATATTCCCGGAAAGTAAAATACGAAAAAGAATTATCCTCGGCAAACACCGTATAGCGGCAGAGCTTAAAATCCTGCTTCCGGAAATCCACAGGAGCGCCGCAAAAACGGATATTCTCTGAACGAAAGGTCGGGAGCAGGCCGGAAATCACTTTCAGAAATGTGGTTTTCCCGGCCCCGTTCAGCCCGATCAGGCCTGCCGCTTCATGCTCCGCCAGCGAAAAAGAAAACCCCGAAAGTATCATTTTCTCTTCACTGTACCTTGATTTTGTGCGCTTCAGCGCACATGGACTCAGGAGTTGACTCAGTTGCCCTCCTGAGTCAACATTGTACCAGGCACTTAAGTTTTGAACAGTCAGGAGCGTTTCTCCCATCTTACCTCCCCCCTTTGCCGTCTTTCTCTTTTTTCCATGTCGCATATGCGGAGTACAGGAATACACCTGCCAATACCAGATAAAGCCCCATCATCGGCAAGTTGCCGGATACCCCGCATACAATGGCTGCAACCAGCCAGATTAGGCCAATGATTCCACGAATATAAATATGACGCATTTTTTACCTCCTTCATCGTCTCTTTGTGTTCTCTATGTATCCTGAAGCTGTCTCCATACATATGCTTCTTTCAGCAGGCATTCTACTTCTGCCAACACTCTGCCGGAAGCTGACGCTCCATTTTCCTTATACAAGCAGTACAGAGGGATCAATGAAATCAGGAGCGTTTTTCCTTTTCCCCTGTTTGCTGCTTCCTTCATCCTAACCACCTCTGATAAAATGCAGCCGCCCCGAAACCAGCGCCTATTCAGTTTCCCTAATTCTTTTAAATCGTTCATTGATTTTCTCCTCCTTTATCCTACAACGGAAATTTCACGCTTCTTTTTTAGTTCACAGGCAAGGTGCTGTTTTTACTTTTACCGACATCTTTTCAATAAGATTCAGCAATAAGCCCCGCACATAGAGTTCTTCAATGATTGCGACACCAATATAATACACAACACTTTCGATAAGTACTTTCTCATGATAATGGCTATTATCAAAGGGGCAATCGTAAATATACAAAAATACAAAATACCTGTGTACCATGGCGCCGACTGCATAGCATAAACCTGGGGATGTGTCCTGTAATCCAGACATACATGGATTGATTCCTGCAATCCTTTACAGCCATCAAGCCTTCCCGTTTATATCTTCGTCAAACACGGAAATTGTCAGTCAACCTTATGAAAACACACCGTCTGTTCTTTCATGGATATTTTCCCGACCTGCCAGCCATAATCTGCAAGTTCTTTCTTATATTTCAGAAAAGAGTGGTCAATCGGTATCCCTGCGATCTCCTGAATCTCTTCAAAGGTCAGCTGAAAAGATTCCTTTCCGCTTTTCTGAACATATTCCCATAATGTGTTATATTTACTCATTGCCTTTCTTCCCTCGCTTTTTCTTAAAAACATAAATGACAGTATTGATGATACATAACAGAACAAAAAGGCTCGTAAAGTTAATCCAAATATCTCTGTACGCCGTTTTCGCCAAAGGTTCCCGCAGTCCGCTGAACCAGACATAGGCGAACGCCAACATCTGAGAGGGAATATATGCAATCAAATATCTGAGAGCCAAAGGCTTAACAGGCAGATTCGTGCATAACTCAAATGCCGCTATCCCGATCAGGAGAATGATAGCCCTGTCTAATTCGTGCCAGTTACCGCTTGGGTCTTCATATACGCCGTTACAAAGATACAAAACGCTGCTTAACAATGTAATTGCTGTATATATCACCGAATAAATCGACACAATATGGATCCATTTTTTCTTATTCATTTTATTTCCTTTCCAAGGCTGCAGCCTAACGTATTGATCCCTATACCGAAGCAGAAAGGTTCGTACCGGATTCCGGTTTCAGAAGATTTTATTGTAATATATTGTCATGAATGATGCCGCTATTCCAAAAATACCGGAAAACAGTGCGCATTTGCCACCATCTTCCGGTATTGATACCACACTAAAAATCGGAATCCCTTTTATTCTGATACAGAAGCATTCTGCCGCCTGTATGTATCATTGTCTTTCTGGCTTAACTCGTTTTCTACCTGAGCCAGCTTTTTCTCCAGCTCCCGGATTTCCTTTTCATCTCCAAAAGCCGACTGGATCTGCTGTTCCAGCTGCTGCTTTTTCTCTTTCAGCTTCTTGATCTCCCTGTCAACCTTATCCGTATTTGTGACACATTTCTCCGCCGGCTTTTCCTGGCTGTCTCCGCCTGCTTTCGGTGCTTTGCCATCTTCGCTTTCCCTGGAACGGTCATCCTTTCCATATGCATGGCCAGCTTTCGGGTCATCAAAAAAGAGTTTCCGGTTGCCGTTCTCGTCCTGGCCTACCCGGTACAATCCTGTAGGCTTTTGCCCCGATTTTTCACTGCTGATGTATTCATCCCGGGGGTCGGACAACTTACCGGCGTTTTTTTCCTCAGCTGCTTTCTCTGCTTCCTTTGCCTTTTCCGCCCTCTGATCGGCCTGTTTTTCCTTTACCCGATCTGCGTAGTCGGTGCCGGAATGATCATAATTTCCATGAATCTGCATTGCCATAATCATGTTCCTCCTTCAATCTGATATTATCAAGCGACTGCTTTGCAGCCCCTTGAAGCTGCTATGCAGCCGCTCCCCGCCGCATGCAGCCTCCTATTTCTTTTTTTCGGTTATAGTAGGGAGCATTTTAATCCATTTGCTGTGGGCTGCTTTCTGGATGCTGTGAAATGATAAACAGCCCCTCCACGGACTGCACCAGAGCCTTGATCAGTTCCGGGTCCGGGTAATTGCTTGCCGGCGGCTCCCCGGTGGACAGTACGTCTGATAACTCCCCCCGGTCTGCGCAGATTCCGTGTCATTTCCGCGTGCTGCTAACCCTGATACCAGCGCTGCTTCATACTTGATCTCCATCTCTGCCGTTCTCTTTCCGGAGCCCGGCAGGCGGCATCCCCAGCCGCCGGAGACAAAAAAGGAGCCTGACAAGCAGCACAAAAAATGCCGCATGCCAGGCTCAATGTCGTCTCCACCATTTTTCGGGTGGTATCATGGAGGCTCGACCAATAATCAATTGCCTTATTTATGGCCTGCTTATAAAGCTTTTCCTACATCACAAGCCCCGTAAGCCACGGGGCGACCGGCCTCGCCAAAAGACGGGCATTCAGGTACGCCATCTCCAGGGTAAGCCTGTCGTGCTGCCATGGCCCATTACGGCCTCAGATAATTCCGGCCATGGCATACGCGATCATGTTCGGATTAAAAGAAAGATTCGTTCACCAGGACACAGCGGCCAGGTTTGTTAATCCATCCGGCTTCTGTGTGCATACAAGGCTTACCGGATCGATTTCCCAAGCTCATAGGCTTTTTGCAGTTCCGGTTTCCCCTTGATATCGCCCACGCTTCCATTCCCTCCGGCAAGCACATGACCAAGATTTTTCCATTTTAAATGTTCCGTCAGATGGTCATAGTAAAGAACAACATCTTCAAAGCCATGCCCTTCCGCCGCCATCAGAAGCGCACAGGCCCTCCCGTGTCCTCTGAGCAGGTTCCCGTCACCCTCCTCCAATGCAAACAGGCGGTCAACGGCCATCCGGAGCTGCCCGCTCATATTCCAGTAATACAGAGGCGTGGCAAGCACGACCACATCGCATTCTTTCACTGCCGGGTATATTTTGTCCATGTCATCCTTTTGGACACATGGGCATTCCCTGCTGCTGTGTCCGCCGAAACATCCCTTGCAGCCATGGATATCCATGCTGTCCAGAAAAAATTCCGCAACCGAATTTCCCGCTTCTTCCGCGCCCCTGGTAAATTCCGCGGCCAGGGCTGCTGTATTTCCCGCCCTCCTGGGGCTTCCATTCAAAATGACAATTTTCTTTCCCATATCTTCCTCCTAAATCGCATCAGCCAGAGCCGCCGCCTTTTTGCAGCCGTCCGTTTTGTCAATATCACCCACATTCAGCACGCCGGGGATCAGAACCTCGCCTACCATCTTCCATTTGTTCAGGGCACACATACGCTCCATCGGGATACGCACCCCATCCATGACCGACTTATCTTCCTCCTCACAGCAGACGATCAGCGCGCATTCCTTGCCTGCAATATCCTTTCCGCCTACGACAAAGGAAAATATCCGGTCAATGACGCCCTTGATCTGCGCCGGGATGGAATACCAGTAGACCGGCATCGTAAACACAATGGCATCCGCCTCCAGGATTGCCGGCGCTATCGTATTAAAGTCATCATCAAAGGTACAGGCCTTCCCTGTGGAATAGCAGGTTTCGCAGGCACGGCATCCGCCTACTTTTTTCATGGCGGCATCAAACCTGGTAACTGTATGCCCCTTCTCCTCCGCCGCTTTGATAAAAGCCTCGGTCATGGCAAAGCTGTTACCATTTTTACGCGGGCTTCCCGTAATAACAACAATTTTCTTACTCATACAACGATTCCTCCTCTATTCTTCCTTCCTGCTTTTTTATAATAAGCCGGCTTATACTTTGATCCGGCTTTCATAACCCTTTCAGCCATTCCGTCACCTGCTCCCTGCAATATGGTCTATCGCCGCAGTATATCTCCAATGGCTCTTCCTCATCCGTCCCGCCACAGATTTCTTTTATGTCTTCCACGCTCCTGCCAATCCGCCGCCAATCGGTGCCATACAAAACCTGTTCTTACTGGTCAGTCCGCCAATCTGAAGCGGCTTTCCTAAATCCCCATAGTTTCTGCATGTCTGCGCCTCCTTTACCTGCAGGATTGACTTTTTCTGCTGTTGATATTATAATTATAGCGAGAATGAAACAGAAAACAAGTACGCACCTATAAGTGCGATACTAACATGGAAGTTATATACTTACCTAAAGGAGAGTGAAAGAAATGAGCGAACGCTGTATATCACAGGAATGCCTGGAAACAACAGGTTTCAGCTACACATTATCCCTCATCAACGGGAAATACAAAATGACAATTCTTTATACACTTATGGAATTTGGCATCGTCCGCTTTAATGAAATGAAAAAGTATATTGGCGAGATCTCTTTCAAAACACTAAGCTCTACATTAAAAGAATTAGAGGCAGACCAGTTGGTAAACAGAAAAGAGTACCCGCAGATTCCGCCAAAGGTCGAATACAGCCTGACTGAGCGCGGAAAATCACTCATTCCTATTTTAGATAGGATGTGTGAATGGGGAGACAAAAATAGGATTTAACATGAAAGTTTTGCCAATAAGGAAGCCAGCACCATGGAGATCAGCTACAATGTAACCGGCAACCGCCGGAAAGAACTGGCAACCGAAAAAAGACTGTAAGACATCCGCCACACAATCGCCGTTAACATTTTATCTGGCTTATGAAAATCTTATTTTCCTACTAAAAGCGTCATAGCATCACTCTTTCAGAATATAAAACCGATCCTGCAAAAGCAGCCAGTTGGCACGGAACCACTCCATGATCTGCCAGTAGCCGCAGCCCCGCAGATTGTACTCCTCCATCAGGCCAAACTTCGCAGACAGGCTCCTTACGTCCTCGAACCATACCTCGTGCTCCACACCATCAGTGGTATACTTAAAGTAAGGACTCTCCGCCACATCATCAAAGCGGATTGCCGCTCCGTGCTCTATGGCAATCCGCACAGCCTGCACGTTATTGATGGTAGCCGCCTTTGTGACGCCCCGCTCATAGGGCAGAGGCCAGTCGTAGCCATAGTTGGGAATCCCCAGGTCAATCTTCGCCGCCGGGATCTCTGTCAGCGCGTACTCCACCACCCTGCGCACCTGGTTTAAGGGCGCCACGGCCATGGGCGGACCGTAGGTATAGCCCCATTCGTATGTCATTAACAGCACATGATCCGCCGCCTCCCCCAGCGCACGATAATCTTTCCCCTCATACAGTAATCCTGCCTGATCTGCACTGGTCTTTGGCGCCAGGGCCACGGAAGTCTGATACCCGGCCTGGCGCATGGACTCTGCCACCTGCCACACAAACGCCGTGAATGCATCTCTGTCCTCGGCCAGAATATACTCGAAGTCGATATCCACGCCCTCATACCCTTTCTCCCCCATGGTATCCAAAAGATTGCGAACCAGATTTGCCTTATACGCCTCATTATTCACCACGGAATGGATCAGCTGATTATTGAAGTTCCCGTCAGGCCCAAAGGGCGTCAGGGTCAGAATGGGCAAAGCGCCGAAGCGGACAGTCTCCGGTATCATCCAGGTATCGTCACCCAGGTTAGGCGGCACAAGCGCTCCCTCCTTTGTAAAGCCATAGGAGAACACACGCAGTTCCGTCAGAAAAGGCAGCGTCTGCTCCAGCACCCAGGGGCTGATGAAAGGATAGGCATAGCCGCTTACCGCTGCCGTCCTGTCCGCCTCCCTTACATAGCCGCTCACCAAAAGAGCTTGCCCTACGGCAAGCTCATATGGATACTCCAATTGATTGTCATATATCAGCTGTTCTACATTGGCATTCAGTGCCCGGGCAATGCTGTCCACACTGTCCCCTGGTTTCACCACATAGATTTCCATAAAAAGTTTTTCCTCTCCGCCCATGGCCGAAATGCGGCTTTCCCTCCGCGCAGGGATTTTCCTCTGAATCCCGGCGCAAACCGGCTGCAGGCCGTCCATTTATTGGCGCTAATGTTTATGGTAATCTATATTCCCGGGCATGCGAATCTATGCCTGGGCTTTCACCTGCCTTAAAAATAACGGCAGGAACAAACCTCTTCTTCCATGGAATGCTCTTCTTCCATGGAATGCCCTTCTTCCATGGAATGCTCTTCTTCCATGCTGAACATCCCGCGGATACCACTGAGCGGTTATTTTACGATTCTGACTGTCTTTATCTCAAATGCTTTGAAGTTCAAATCAATCTTTCCGTCCTCCACAGGAACCTCCGAAAGCACATTTTCCAGCATATCGCACAGATACGCCCTGCTGCCGAAAGCGCAGCGCACTTTGGCGGAAGTGGCGGATTTCTTGGATTCGTACAGGCGCAGCACAATGTCCCCGCTGCCATCCTCCGCAGGCTTCATGGTATCTAAGATCACGTTCTCCCGGTCTATGGAGACTGCCGAGAAGCGCTCTGTCCTGCCATGGCTGACCTGAGGCTCCACATTCAATTCATAGCCCTGTCTAACTACATCGCTGTCCGCGAAGCTTCCCTCCCATGCGGTAAACCCGTAGGTAAACTGATGCACCCGATTGTCCGCCTGCATCTCCGGACAGGACGGCGCCCGCAGCAGGGTCAGCTCCAGCGCGTTCCCGTTCATGCTGATGCCGTATTTGCAGTCATTGAGCACCGCGGCGCCGTGGTTGCCCTCACAGAGCGCACTGTAGCGGTGGTTGCAGACCTCGAACCTGTCCTTGTCGTACAGCCTGGAGCGATGGGCAGGACGCTCCACGAAACCGAACTGAATCTCGTTGATTCCGTTTTCCGCATAGACGTCCACGGGGAACGCTGCTTTCAGCAGACGGTGCAGCTCCCTCCAGTCGATTTCCGTATGGAATTCCAGCCGCCTGCTGTCCGCGGCAAGGGTGATAAACTGGGTAAATGCGGACTTACTGATTTTGCCGCTTACTTTCAGCACGCCCTCCAGCCCATCCCTGACACATTCCACCTTTACGTCCGTGAGAGCCTCTGTCTCCTGCTGGATATAATTGGAGTCAATGTCCCAGGCATCGAACATGCGGGGCACATCCTTGTACAGGCGCAGATGGTTCAAGGGACCGGCCGCGAACTCCCTGCCGGAACTCTTCAGCACAAAGGACACGACTTCGCCCTGCCTGTTGACCAGCGCTTTGACCTCGGCATTTTCCATCACGAATCCGTCCGGAGTCTCCCTCACCACACAACTCGCCTCTTCCGGCTTCATTGCACGATGTCCCGCCTCCGGGTCATGGGTTTCGCCCGCCACGCAGCCAGCCTTTTCCGGCATGGCGTCCCTGACGGTTTCCGCATCGTCGCCAGAACCGGCCAGCCGGGCATTCTCTCCATCCACAGGCACAAGGCAGACAGCGCCGCAGGAGGGAATCGTCACCAAAGCTTTCACCTTTCCGTCCACTTTCTGTACCGGAACATGCTCTCCCTCCAAAGTCGCCGCTCCCTCTCCAAAGCGCTCCGGCAGTTCCACCAATGTCCTCCGCTCAAAGCTTAAAGAGTTCCAGACTGTCACGGCCTCTTCACAGCTGCTGTCCGTCAGCACCTCCAGCGCCCTGTCCGTCATCTCGCCTGCGGATTTCTGCAGTTCGTGGTGAGCCTTTTCCGCTTCCACATACACCCTTGCGATACTGGAACCGGGCAGGATGTCATGGAACTGGTTTAACAGCAGTTCTTTCCACAGAGCGTCCGCCCTTGGCAGATCGTACTCCATGCCTTTTTCCATGGCCAGGCTGCTCCACAGCTCCATCTCCCGCAGCATGAGCTCGCTGCGGCGGTTGTTCTGCTTGATCATGGCCTGGGAGGTATAGGTGCCCCTATGGGCGCTGAAATACAGTTCGCCCACATAAGTGTTCACCGGGCCTCCCTGCTCTTCCATGTCACGGAAGAATTCTCCGGGACCCGCCATCTTTATCCTGACGCTGCCCTCTAAATCCTCCTGGCGCTTTGCGAACTCTATATAATCCCTGGCCGGTCCGCCTCCTCCGTCCCCATAGCCGTAAGGCATCAGGAACGCGTCCAGATCCTGGATCTGGGAGCGGTTCTTCCAGATATCGTTGGCCTCCGTAGGATCCGTGCGGTAGGTATAGCTGGTAGGCAGGAAAGATACCACCTGGGTTCCGTCCATGCCCTCCCAGTTGAAATAGTGGTAAGGGAACTGCTCCCCCTCATTGTAAGACCAGAATATCTTCTGGGTCACCAGATATTTCACGCCGCAGCCTTTCAGGATCTGGGGCAGCGCCGCCGTATATCCGAAAGTATCCGGCAGCCACAGGATCTGGCTGTCCACATCGAACTCTTCCTTATAATAGCGCTTTCCATGCACCAGCTGGCGGATCAGCGCCTCGCCGCCGGCCATATTTGTATCGGGCTCCACCCACATGGCTCCGTCCGCAATCCACTGGCCTCCTTTAACCGCCTCTTTGATCCTGGCGAACAGCTCAGGATAGTATTTCCTGCACATTTCATAGGAAGCCGGCTGGCTCTGGATGAATTTGTACTCCGGGTATTCTTCGATCAGGCGCAGTTGGGCCGCAAAGGTTCTGGCGGTCTTGCGGTAGGTCTCAGCCATGGGCCACAGCCATGCCAGGTCCAGATGGGCGTTGCCCACTGCATAGAATACGGGAGCAGTGGAGCCGTTCTTTGCCTCCATCACAGGGCGCAGCGCTTCCCTGGCTGCCCGGTATGTGGAAATTCTCCCCTCCCTTTCCTGTTCGAAATCCACGATCAGGGTAAACTTTTCCAATGCCTTTGCGATTTTCGCCGCCCGAAGAGACTTCACATCCAAAGTCTGCAGAAGCTGTCTTAAGGTCTCTACATCCATATAAAGCTGATAGGCATCCTCATTCCAGATGCCGTAGGTGCACTTGCCAAGCACCCGCCTCTCGCCCTCTTTCGCGGGATCCTGATAGGCTCCGGGCAGCACGGGACCTGTTGCGCAGCCTCCGCCGGGCGCCTCCGGAATAAAGTGACCCGCATAGGTCTCCATCACCACATCGTAATGTTCTCCTGCCCCCGCACAGGCGGCAAGCACATTGTCCTCCATAAAGTGATGCGGCTCCGTCACCCAGGAAGCCCGATAGGTTCCGAAAGCTTTTCCATTGACGAACACCGTGGACTCTCCGCCGGGCTGCAGATCCATGACGATCCGCTGCCCCTGCGCTTCCTCAGGGAGATCAATGCTTCCCTTGAACCAGCAGTATTCCCAGAGCTTTCCCCAGGTAAATCCCGGCTTCACCGGCTCAAACTCGCCCCCGAGCGCCTCTTCGCGGGTCAGGTAGTCCATGGTGGGAAATGCCTCCCATGAAATCTCCCCCAAAGGCTCATAAAAATCCTCCCTAAGGGTGCGGAGCCAGTGCTTCAGCCTGTCCCGCCATTCCGATTGCATCAGTTTCTTCAATTCTTCCATTTTGCCTCCTATCTCAATTCCCTCCAGAAGATATTAATTTATCTCTAAGAGATGTGCATCTCTTTGCACTCTGGCGGCCTTGCGCCTGTTGCCTGGAGATTGAATTTGTGATCTTATTTGTGGTTCTTACTTCGGTAGAAATGTCCTTTGTCATACTCCTGCCTTTTTGCAGATATCCTGCAGACAGCACTTATCGCAGTAAGGCTTTGTGCGCGCCGTGCAGACTGCCCTGCCATGGTCTACCAGACGATGGCAGAAATCATTCCCCTCCTCGGGCGGAATGATCTTCCAGAGCTCCTTTTCCACCTTTACCGGTTCCTTGATGCCGTCCACCAGCCCCATACGGTTCACCAGGCGGATACAGTGGGTATCCGTAACGATGGCCGGCTTCCCAAACACATCCCCCATGATCAGATTGGCGCTCTTGCGCCCTACGCCGGGCAGAGCCAGCAGCTTATCGAAGTCGTCCGGCACTTTCCCGCCATATTCATCCCGAAGCATCCTCATGCAGGCGCTGATGTCCCTGGCCTTGCTTTTCCCCAGCCCGCAGGGATGGACGATCTCTTCTATGGCCTCCGCAGGAGCCTCTGCCAGGGCGTTCACGTCCGGAAACTTTTCATATAATTTCTCCACCACCACGTTCACCCGGGCATCCGTGCACTGGGCGGCCAGGCGCACGCTCACCAGCAGCTTCCATGCCTGGTCATATTCCAGCGTGCAGTCCGCCTGGGGATACTCCTCCTTTAATCTCTCGATGATTTTCAGTGCCCGCTGTTTCTTTGTCATTGTTTTCTCCTTATCTGATGTGAAATTCACATAAAATTTCGTTTTATGCACATACTGTCCCTGAAAGGATGGTGACAATGTATGGATTCAGAGCGAATCATCTGTAACTGCCAGGCCGTCACAGCCGGCGCGATCAAAGAGGCCGTGGATTCCGGAGCCGATACCGTGGAGGAGGTACAGGGAATCACCGGCGCAGGTACCGTCTGCGGAGCCTGTCTGGAAGAGGTGGAGAAGCTGGTAAAAAGCCTAATTGCCCAGCGAAACGCCTCTCAGCCCTCCTGACTACAAGGCTGTCGTGCGCCCCCTTGCGTCGTTATCTCCTCTGACAGCCGTACCTTTAGCATGCTGTTGCGCGCCGTCACGGTCACGTTTCGCACCGCATAGGCAAGGGCTTTCCTCGTCCCCACCATCACCAGTATCTTTTTGGCCCTGGTGATGCCGGTGTAGATCAGGTTCCTCTGGAGCATCACGAAATGGGTCATCAGCACCGGCATTACCACGATGGGGTACTCCGACCCCTGGGCCTTGTGGATGGTGGTGGCATAGGCATGCACCAGCTCGTCCAGCTCCGCAGCCTCATACTCAATTCTCCGATTATCGAAGTTCACGGTGAGTATCCGCTGCGCCGCATCCACGGACTCAATGGTGCCGATATCTCCGTTGAAGATTTCTTTGTCGTAATTATTCTTGATCTGCATCACCTTGTCATTGGCGCGGTATACGAAACCGCTGCGCCGCAGCCCCTCGCCCTCCGGATTCAGGGCTTCCTGGAGCGCCAGGTTCAGATTGGTGGCTCCCACCACACCTTTCTGCATGGGGGTCAGCACCTGTACCGCGGCTGCTCCCACATGATAGTAGCGCGGCAGCTTCTCTTTCACAAGCCTGACGATTTCCGCCGCTGCCTCCTCCGGCTCCTCCCGCTGGAGGAAAAAGAAGTCCGTTCCCTTTCCGTTGGAAATGTCCGGCATCTGCCCGGCATTGATCCGGTGGGCGCTCATGACGATCCGGCTCTCCTGTGCCTGCCGGAAGATCCTGGTCAGCCGGATCACCGGAAAGCTTCCGGAATCAATGATGTCCCGCAGCACGTTCCCGGCTCCCACCGAGGGCAGCTGGTCAATGTCCCCCACCAGGATCAGCCGCATTCCTGCCGGTATTGCCTTTAGCAGAGAATTCATCAGCACAATGTCGATCATGGAACACTCATCCACAATCAGCACATCCCCCTCCAGGGGGTTCTCCTCATCTTTCTGGTAGCCTTGGGGCGGCTTGCATTCCAGCAACCTGTGGATGGTCTTTGCCTCCAGGCCGGTGGCCTCGGTCATCCGCTTGGCAGCCCTGCCAGTGGGAGCCGCCAGCAGGATCTTCAGGCCGTATGCCCGATAGGCCGCGATGATTCCCTGGGTGGTGGTGGTCTTGCCGGTGCCGGGGCCTCCTGTCAGAACCATCACCTTTGCCATGGCGGCGCGTCTGATAGCGTCTGCCTGTATCTCATCGTAATGCATGCCCACGGATTCCTCAATCCTGGCCACGTCCACGGAGAGCGCCTGGTTTCCGCTCTCCTGTCTGGCTTTAGCCAGCCGCATCCAGAGCCTGTCGTCAGCCGGAGCCCGGGCCAGGCACTTTAATTTATTGGCCGTGCCTGTCTCCGCATAATAGAAAGGAGGCAGATAAACGGCATCCTCCTCTTGGATTAAATCCTTGTCCTTAAGCATCTGGTCCATGGTCATGACAACACAGCCCTCGTCGGCCTCCAGCAGAACTGCCGCTTTCCGGATCAGCTGTTCTTTGTGCGCATACACATGCCCCTCGCCAGCCAGTTCGCTTAAGGTGTACATGATGCCGCTGCGCAGACGGACATAAGCCTCTTTTCCAATGCCCAGCTTCTGCGCAATACCGTCTGCGGTCTTGAATCCGATGCCCCAGATATCGTCCGCCAGCTGAAAAGGGTTCTCTCTCATCCTGGCAATGCTCTCATTTCCATACTGTCTGTATATCCTGGCGGCAAAGGCTGTACTGACGCCATGCTCCTGGAGGAAAAGCATAACATTTTTTACCTCTTTCTGCCGCTCCCAGCTTTCCGCTATCATGCGGATGCGCTTGTGCCCGATGCCGGGAATCTCTATAAGAAGCTGGATGTTTTCCTCTATAACAGTTAAGGTTTCTGTCCCGAATTTCTGGACGATTTTCTTTGCGTACTTTGGTCCCACGCCCTTAATCAGTCCGCTGCCCAGGTATTTCTCCATGCCGTAGACCGTAGCTGGCAGCGTCTCTTCCCAGCTTACCGCCATAAACTGGCGGCCATACTTGGTGTCCACTTTCCAGTTCCCCTCCACCAAAAGCACGGAGCCTACATTGGCGTCCAAGAGGTTCCCCACCACTGTGACCAGATCGTCATAGCCTTTCACATGGACTTTCAGCACGGAATAGCCGTTTTCCGGATTCTGGTATGTAATTCGCTCCACAACGCATCGGATTTTCATCGTCCATTATGCTCCTTTACGGCCATACGCCTCCTGGCATTAATCGAAGCGGCTGCTACTCGCATGGCAGGTTGCCCATCCGGCCGCTTCTTGCCCCGAATAAGGTCATTTTACCATATCAGCCCGAATCTGCCAACCATAGAATTTGCAATATCTGCAATCCGCATCCAATGCTATCTCTCTTTCCTGTTCGGGACATAGCTTTTCTGAGGACTGAAAAGTAAGTGATCCTTGCATGTTTCGAGGATTCGCAATTACCGGCATTTTCGTAGAAAAATTTTCAGCATGAGAAAAGGCCGCGCGGTTCCAGGCATCCCCTGCCTGTCCGCGCAGCCCTCTCTGCCGCTGCATTCCCCTATTGTTTTTTCTTCTCGGAAAGCTTCTGCTCGAACCGGTCTCTCCTGGTATCAGCCGGAACCGGCGTGGGATATTCCCCGTCAAAGCAGGCGCTGCAGTATCCCCGGTTCCCTGTAAGCGCCCCCAGTTCCTCCACCGGCAGATAGCCCAGACTGTCCGCGCCGATGATTTCCGCCGTCTCGCATACGCTGTGGTGACAGGCAATCAGGTTCTCCCTGGAATCGATGTCCGTGCCGTAATAACATGGATTGAGAAAAGGCGGCGAGGAGATACGCATGTGGATTTCCTTTGCTCCGGCCTCCCGCAGGAGCCTTACAATACGGCTGCTGGTGGTCCCCCGGACAATGGAGTCGTCAATGAGCACCACACGCTTTCCCCGGACGCTTTCCTCAATGGCGCTCAGCTTGATCTTCACCTGATCCAGCCTCTCGTTCTGCCCCGGAGAAATGAAAGTCCTGCCGATATATTTGTTCTTGATCAGGCCGATTCCGTAAGGAATTCCGGATTCCATGGAAAAGCCCAACGCGGCGTCCAGCCCGGAATCCGGCACGCCCACCACGATGTCCGCATCCGCCGGATGCCGTCTGGCCAGAATCCGGCCTGCCTGCAGTCTGGCCTCGTGAACCGACACACCGTCTATGACGGAATCCGGCCTGGCAAAATAGATATACTCGAAGACGCAGAGTTTTTTAGGCTTTTTTCCGCAGTGCTCCCTGCGGGAAATAATTCCCTCCGGGCCGAACACCAGAATCTCCCCCGGCTCCAGATCCCGCACGAACCGGGCTCCCACCGCTTTCAGCGCGCAGCTTTCCGAGGCCGCCACATACATCCCCTCTTCCGTCTTGCCATAGCACAGGGGCCTGAAGCCATAAGGGTCTCTGGCGCATATCAGCTTCTGGGAGGACATCAGTACAAGGGAATAGGCTCCGTCCAGCGTGTCCATGGCGGCGCTCAGCGCGTCCTCTATAGAGCGGGTGTGCAGACGCTCCCTTGTGACGATGTAGGCGATGGTCTCCGTGTCGCTGGTAGTGTGGAAGATGGCTCCGGACAGTTCCAGCGCATTTCGCAGCACTGCCGCATTGCTTAGGTTTCCATTGTGGGCCAGCGCCATCTTCCCTTTCTGGTGGTTCACCTCAATGGGCTGGCAGTTATTCCGATTTGTACCGCCCGTGGTTCCGTAGCGGACATGCCCTACCGCCATGTTCCCTCTGGGCAGGCCGGACAATGTATCAGCGGAAAATACCTCGCTGACCAAACCCAGATCCTTGTAGGAGGAAAACACGCCGTCATCGTTTATCACGATGCCGCTGCTTTCCTGTCCCCTATGCTGCAGGGCATACAGCCCATAATATGCAATCCCTGCCACGTCCGCGGGCTCCTGGCTGATGACACCCAGCACGCCGCACTCTTCATGCAAGTCCATAACAATCCTTTCCGCTTTCGCTTACATTCCATTTCATGGCGCATGTACGCCCCGTTTCAGTCTTCCATCCGGCACCGTTTGCTCCATGGCTTTCAGTCCCTCCGCTGCAGTCTGTCCTCTGCACTCCATCCAGCCGCCTATGGCGCTGTTTGTTCCGTGGTGCCAGTCTATTGACGATACCTGTTGCTTCGGCTTACTCCGCCCCTTTTGCCAAATGCGCCACCGCCGCTTCCACAAATCCCCGGAACAGAGGATGGGGCTGATTAGGACGGCTCTTGAACTCGGGATGGTACTGTACCCCCACATAAAAATCCCTGCCTGCCAGCTCCACTGTCTCCACCAGTCTGCCATCCGGCGAGGTACCGCTGATGATAAGACCGCTTTTCTGCAAGACTTCCCTGTAATCATTATTGAACTCATAGCGGTGCCTGTGCCTTTCGCTGATAAGCCTCTTCCCATAACAGCGCTCCATGATTGTGCCCTCCCTGACAGAACAGGGATACGCTCCCAGCCGCAGCGTCCCTCCCTTGTCAATATCTCCGCTCTGACCCGGCATGAAACCGATGACCTTGTCCCTGCACTGCTCATCGAACTCCCCGGAATTCGCGTTCCCGATACCGGCCACATCCCTGGCATATTCAATAACTGCCACCTGCATGCCTAAGCAGATTCCGAAATAGGCCAGTCCCTCCTCCCTGGCATACCGGACCGCCATTATCATCCCCTCGATTCCGCGGCTGCCGAAGCCCCCGGGAACCAGGATGCCGTCCAGACCTGCCAGCCTCTCCTTATAATTATCCGCCGTGATCTCCTCAGAGTCGATCCAGTGAATCTCCACATGGGCCCGGTGCTCATAGCCGGCGTGGCGCAGGGCCTCCGCCACGGAGAGATAGGCGTCATGAAGCCCCACATATTTCCCTACCAGGCCGATATGGACAGTGCAGGCCTCCGCCTTGCTCCGCTCCACCATCTGGATCCATTCCCTCAGATCAGGCTGCTTCGTCTCCAGCCCCAGCTCGCGGCATACCACTGCCGAAAAACCGGACTTCTCCAGCATCAGCGGCGCCTCGTAGAGATTGGGCAGGGTGATATTCTCTATCACACAGTCCGGCTTCACGTTGCAGAACAGAGAGATCTTCTTGAAAATAGCCTCTTCCAGGGGCTCGTCGCACCGCAGAACGATGATATTGGGATTGATCCCCATGCCCTGCAGTTCCTTTACGGAATGCTGGGTAGGCTTTGACTTGTGTTCGTCCGAGCCCCTGAGGAAAGGCACCAGTGTCACATGGATGAAGAGGCTGTTCTCTTTGCCCACCTCCAGGGAAATCTGCCGGACTGCCTCGATGAATGGCTGGGACTCAATGTCGCCGATGGTTCCGCCGATTTCCGTGATGACGATGTCCGCGTCCGTTTTCTTCCCCACCCGGTAGACGAATTCCTTGATCTCGTTTGTGATATGGGGGATGACCTGAACCGTGGAGCCCAGATACTCCCCCCGCCTCTCCTTGTTCAGCACGTTCCAATATACTTTTCCTGTTGTAAGGTTAGAATATTTGTTCAAGTCCTCATCGATGAACCGCTCATAATGCCCCAGATCCAGATCCGTCTCCGTGCCGTCTTCCGTCACATAGACTTCCCCATGCTGATAGGGACTCATGGTGCCGGGATCCACATTGATATACGGATCCAGCTTCTGCGCTGCCACTTTCAAGCCTCTTGCTTTCAAAAGTCTCCCCAGAGACGCGGCGGTGATTCCCTTGCCGAGCCCAGAGACCACGCCTCCTGTAATAAAGATGTATTTCGTCATATGACACCCCTTTTTTGAAAAATGAATCAAAAAAAGACAAAGATATCTTCCTTTTCAGAAAGACACCTTTGTCCGTTCCACCTTGCATTATGCACCCGTCTCGAAAATTTGTCAAGCTATTTCAAGTCATTTCTTCTCATTTCGTCAGCATTTCATCCCCTTACCCCGAAAGGGACTTCAGGCTTTTTCCGGCGCCGCCTCCCTTATTCCAAGGATTTCCCGAAATCTCGGCTCACACAGTCCAAGAAAGTCTCGTATCGGGATGTTCACAGGTTCGTCCAGTGTCAGTCCCGAAAATTCCTCGGAGTAGGTTTCATATCCTTTCTCTATATGGCATTTGTCCCGAAGCAGCTCCGTTATCTCGATTCCGGACAAAATATCGTTTTCCACCGCTCGTTTCATCAGGCTGTTGGTAACGGTATCAGCCGACAGACTGCGTATCAAAAGCTCACACCACATACCCGTGACACGGATCTCCTGATCATTCACTTTGTACTTCTGGCATTCCGCTTTCGCTTTCTGGAGATTCATCAGATAGACGACTCTTCTGGTCAGGTCCCTGCTGGAAATCTCATTGTGTTTCACGGGCAGCCCGCGGATCAGGGCAATTCTCTCGCTCTCCCGCTTTCTTGCATCCTGCATGTCCTGATAGGTCTTCTGGGAATTCTGCACGCATTCATCCAGCATCCTGGACAGATCGATATGGAGACGCGCCTGCATCTGATTGAAAAGCTCTTCCAAAGCATCCGGCAGTCTCCGCTCTCTGGGCATTCTCATATAATGCCTGGTAATAAAGTCTTCCATGTGGTCAAGTATAAAATCGCTGCCCTCATGATAATCACAGGCAAGTTCCTGCAGCACATACATCATGTAATTATACTGGTTCCGGACATCACTGCTCCGTTCCCGGATAATGCCTTTGTATCTGTAATAATCCAGAATTCCCACAAAATCCTCCCAGATGACTCTCCTCCCATTGATAACGATCCAGTCTCTCATAGATACCTCCTTCGCCAATCTTCCGTTTTGCTTCTGCATTTGCCGGCAACGAGGCCTTTCCTCCATCACTGCTTTCTCTTTTGTTTACACTGTCTGCTTTATCTTTGTGTATATCTCCAGTCCTTTCTTCCTGCCAAATCTCTTGATCGTGTCAAGGTACAGCACCCTGCGTCCACAGCCTTTTTGCCTTTCCACCACACTGACGATCTGCCCCAGCAGGTCCCTGTAGGCAGTGTCCGCAAAACTGTCCTCCAGTATCTGCCTCATTTTGAGATGCTCCCCATACATGCCGAACTGGGTCTCCAGATTCACTTCCCGCAGCCTCTCCTGAATCATCCCTCTCCTGGGGCTGCTCTCATTAGAGCAGCCGATGCACTGTTCGATATTCGGCTGCAGGATCACTGTCCTGGCAGGTTTCACGCACTTTGCCCAGTAATCCTGCACGGCGCAGTAACCCTTGTCGCCGCTCACAATAGCTACTATGCCCTGGTATCCTGCGCCGAACAGCTCCCCGACTTTGGAGGTGATATAGAAATCCAGCGCATTCTTGCCATTTCTCTGCAGGCGGCAGATATCCAGTACACTTCCTGCATCAATGATCTGCTGCAGCTTTCCTTTCTCCACTTTCAGACAGGATTCGCTGTAAAAAACCGTCACATGATCATCAGGAGAAAGGTATTCCGCTCCCTGTAAGCCTTTGCTTCGGGTATTCTCCAAGTCTATCATAAAATGAAACATGTCCCTCTCCACATTATGCCGCTCTCCAGTACAGATATTTCCGCCTGTACGCAGCCATACGCCTCTGTCTTAAACGCATTGGACTCTCCCAGTCACAGGGCGCTTCATATGACGGTATCAGCAGTTCTTCCATATGTACCTGAAGCAGCTTCGCCAGGACGAACAAATGTGCCACTGACGGCAGAATCTGTCCCCGCATCCATCGATAGATTGGCTGGGGACAGGATAAGTGCAGAAGATACTGAATATCTTTCACGGAATATCCTCTCTGCCTGATCAGCCGCTCCAGGCGTCTGCCGGTCTTAACCGGATCAATGTGCAGATACAGGCCGTCCGATGCGGCCTTTCCCTTTTCCTCTGTTTCAATCCATTCCATATGACTCCATCCCCTTTCATGCTGATGCATCTATCATAACATAAAATTTTCCTTTCGTCATTGGACGGATAGTCCAAAATGGAGAAATCTGCCTTTCGGGCATGCAAAAAAAGTCCCCCGGGACGATTGGGGGACTCTTCCATGCAGGTCTTCTCCAGCCTTGCCTCCTCCACAATTCTGCGGCTTTTATCCACAGATCCAGACACTTTAGATGCAGAGCCGGTGAATTTGTGAGAAATCACCGTTGTTGGTTCTTCGGGCAGCATCAAAAACCTATTGTTCTTCACAGATTCTCTTCTCTCTTTATTTCATTGGAAATCCCTTCTGCAATTCTCTGTGCCAAACTTTCCTGATAATCGTCATCCAACAGCTTTTGACTCTCAGAATAATTTGAGAGGAATCCCATTTCTACCAAGACAGCGGGCATTTGCGTGTTTCGCAAAACATAATAGCCCTCTGTTTTCGCGTGCCTCGTTTCAATATCCTCGCTTAGCGAAACTGCGTCGATGATACTTTCTGCATATCTTTTGCTTTCTGTCGCATTTGAATTGTCGTAATAACATTCCAAGCCTGCTATCCGGGCATCTTCCTCATAGGAATTGCAATGAAGACTGATAAAAAAATCTGCATTGGAGTCATTTGCAACAGAAGTGCGATCTGCAAGGCTTATATCTTCATCGGAGCTTCTGGTCAGAATAACTTCTATATTGTCATTCTCCAGAATAGCTTTTAGCTTCCATGCAACCGAAAGGTTAATATCCTTTTCTACTGCCTTGCCGCTGACAGTACCTCCGTCAATTCCTCCATGCCCTGCATCCACGACAACACAAAACCCCGGGGCATTATTCTCTGTTGAAGCAACAGGAGCAGCATCGTTGCCTGCGTTTCTATCTGTGTATATATCCGTGTCTTTATTTACCTTTTCATCTTCCTTTGTAAATCTCTCGTATATGTAAAGACATCCGCAAACCATAAGTATCATCATTATAATCGGTATCAGTATGACGATCGCCCTCAGCAGATACGCAATCATAAGCCGCTTAATCTTTCTCTTCCTGAGTCTTTTCCTCTTTCCGTATTGTTTCCTGTTCATTGCCGCATTTGTTCCTCAATCTGGAATAAGCCAATACCCCCGCGGGAATCAATGGCTTTTTGGTAAAACGATTTCCTCACCGCTTTCTTTTGATAACACATAAATA
>Ga0137308_100844_pt1 | contig 40101 bp, 29 predicted proteins | sample Inofrocosms_June_FD_97181 | JGI IMG/M metagenome (GOLD analysis project Ga0137308, IMG submission 97181) | Mouse cecal microbial communities from Vienna, Austria - N-Acetylneuraminic and N-Acetylglucosamine D2O microcosms_June | ecosystem: Host-associated > Mammals > Digestive system > Large...
AGTAAAAGAACCATGAAGAAACAAAAATGCGGATTCAGGCAGAAGCTGGGAATCGTTCTGGCGGCAGGAATGATTATCAGTAATGTGAATTTTGCTGTGTTGTCTGTGTCCGCAACGGATTTAGCGGATGACCCGAATGGTCCAGCGCAGGAAAATACTATGCCCATAGATCCTGAAGTACAGGAAGTATTGAATGCGGTTAACAGCTTGCCTTCACTTGAAGTGGTTAAAGGCAAGTCATTCGAAGATCAGATTACCATTCGGGACGAAGTAGAAATTATCGCTACAGCAGTAGCGGACTTGAATACAAAAAAGAAATATTTGCCTGAAAGTGCTAGAGAGACAGTAGATACATTGCAGGAGTATTTTACTACATTAGCAGAAACAGGCATAAATCCTTTTGAAGACGATGGACAGCCAGCAGAGTTAGTTGCAGATAAAAAAACTTCTATTGTAAATACTGTATCTGATTATCTGGCAGAAGAAATCAAAAAAATTGCCGCAGGAACTCGTACAAGCACTGAGATTGATGTGTTTAATCTTATCTATACCGGTTCCAATGCTGATGATGTGTCTCTCCTTTTTGAGGAAATAAAAGCCAAAAGTAATGAAATGTTTCAATCGTTGTTGATCACATATCAAAACGATTTATACTGGTTTGACAAGTCGTATAAGGACGCTACTACTCAGGGGGGATTTTCCTTTTCTGGTAACTATAGTATAACTGATACAGCAGTAACAGGATCTGCGGTTTTCAGGTTTGTAGTTTCACCGGAGTATCGAGTAAGCGCTGACAATCTTTACACTTTAGATACTACAAAAATCAATTCCGCTAACACCGCTTTAGCAAAAGCGCAGGCGATTGTAGATGCCAATGCCGGCAAGTCAGACTATGAAAAGCTGCTTGCATATAAGAATGCAATCTGCGAAATGACAAGTTATAATCATGATGCCGCCTCAGACAGTTACAGCGGTACAAACGAACCATGGCAGATGGTTTCTGTATTTGAAGGCAAACCAGTCGTCTGCGAAGGTTATTCCAAAGCGTTCCAGTACCTTTGTGACCTGTCTACTTTTAAGAATGCAAAATGCTATACTGTCACAGGCCAAATGGCTGGCGGAACTGGCGCAGGTGGACATATGTGGAATATTGTTTCCATCGGCAGCAACAATTATCTGGTTGATGTGACCAACTGTGATGAAGGTTCGATCGGTGCTCCGGACAAACTGTTCATGGCAATTCCTTCCAGCGGCGCCTGGAATGGAACATATGCATTTGCTTTGTCTCGTACTATCAGCTATGTATATGATCCCAGTCAGATCTCATACTACGGTGAAAGCATCTTAAAGCTGTCAACCACTCCTTACGATCCCACCAAGGACCCGGTTGTAGATGATCCCACCGATAAGCCCGGTACGGACAATCCTGACGATAACAAGCCCAACAAGCCAAATCGGCCGAGCAAACCAACCACGCCGAGTAAGCCCAGCAGCAAGCCCGGAAGCAGCAGTTCCGGCAGCGCCTCAGGCAATCAGACTGGAGATAACACAAGCACTCAGACAACGCCGACAACAATCTGGGCAGTTGAGACAAGCCCCTCCGACCAGAACAATTACCGTCTGGAGGTGCGCAGCGCGATTGAAGTTCCTGCCGAGCTTGCAGGCAACGATACGCTGAATACGCCGCAGAAAATTGAAAGTCAGATTCGGAGCAGCCTCACAGCCAAAGGCATTTCCAATGACAATATCAGGGTTTATGATGTTGCTCTGCAGGTTTATGCAAATGGCACATGGCAGGATGTAAGCGCGGAGAATTTCCCGGCAGAGGGTGTTACGGTTACCGTACCTTATCCGTCAGGAACCGACAGTACATATAACTTTGTTGCAAGCCATTTGTTCACAAAGAGTATGAACGGCTTCCCCGCAGGACATATTGAGACATTCCCGGAAAGCGGTGTGATCACAAAATCATCCGCAGGTATTTCCTTTACCGTACACGGGCTGTCACCTATTTCTGTTGGATGGAGCAAGGCAGCTGCCGGCACATCCACGAATGTAAGCCCGAAAACCGGGGATCAGAGTACGATCCTGCTGTATATGGTTTTGATGATCTTTGCTGCCGCAGTGATTGGAACTGTATATGTAAAACAGATTCGTGTGAAAAAGAAATAAATATATAATTTAGAATCGTAAGAAGATGAAAAAGCAGCCTGGACAAGTCGAATTGTCAGAGGCTGCTTTTTTATATTGTTATTGGCTAAACCACATATAAAGTCTTAACCTTCCGAATCGTGGCATAGACACTGTATTAACTTATATTTTGTCAAACCCCAGCACAAATTCAAGGTAGTCCTCAAACTCACCTTTTTTCAAGTTAAAATAGCTTTCTTTTATCCGTTGCCAGATATCTGTAACTGCTTTATCCGCAAGAAGTCTTTCCAATCCGCTTTTGACATGTATTGTCAAAAATACTACCAGTGGTTCCAGTATATAGTAATCTTCATAATCTTTCAGTTTCTTCAGAATCGGCAGAATTCTATCCGCGTCACACATATCATAAAGCCCATGAAAATAATGATCTATCTGCTTGTAATTATCAGGGTCTATTCGTGTCAAGGCCACACTCACTGCCATAATCCTGGAAACATTTTCTTGGGGAAGGCTTTCCATATCCATATTCAGCCGCTGAAAATATGCCGCCTGAATTGTTAAATATTCATTCAGCTTTTTAATATCCAAAACCAGGAGCATAAACATATCAGCAATCGCTTCTTGATATATCCTCTTCACTCCGCTGGTAATCTGTTCTACATCACTAAAAAGATCACGTGCCTTGTTATATGGGATCTGACATTCAAGGCTGTAATCTATGCTATATTGATAAATCACTACCTGAAAATCAGCGGAAATTTTTCCAGCGCTTTATTAGGCAGCAAAAATTCGTCCTTATGTTCAAGCCTGTATAAAAAAAGCTTTTGACGGCTTGCATATATTTCTCTGGATCTTACCGCAGACAGATCAACAGAATTATTGTACTCCTGAAAATCATGAATCCCAACTATATCCATGCAGTCAAAATTCATCCATGTCATAAACATAGATTCTTTTATAATCGCCTGCTCCGAAACATTTGCCACTCTTTTATAAAGCTTTACTATATATCCTTTCGGAAGCTCCGTCTTTTCTGGCCACGGCATTTTTTCACTTCCCTTTCTTTGATGTATTAAAACAGGGGAATCGTACTAAAAAAATTGCGCCAATATTATCTCTTCCATGATTGCGTCATAGCTCCTGGCTTCCTCACGGGTTACTTTTCCGCCGGGTCTCTCCGTCTGCTCATTCCTATCCCAAAAGGCGCTTTTGGGTGTTTCAGCAAAACAAAAAGATTTTCGATACTCCCGTGTAGTCTTGTCAGCCTTTGAGAATAGTATTCCTTGCTCCATCTTCATTATCACTCCTTTTTTATTTTCAAAACACTTGTCTAAATGCATATCAGCGCAATGATAGAAATCGCCCACAGCACTATCGATCCACACCATAGCAGCATTGATTTCTTAGGAAAACCGCATTCATTCTGCGGGCGACATAAAACAATGTCCAATAATGCGCCCAATGTAGTCATAGACGCTACCAGAAACAGGTTAATTCCTAGAAAATCCTTTATCGTACGTCCTTCCAGTCCGTTGAGGTTCACATTTACAAGAGCAAACACGGCTATAAATATTGCCATATACTGTATAAAATCCCTCTGGATATCCTGGAGGAACGAACCGTTAATCCTTACATCGCAGGTTCTTCCATCTGGATACCTAAAATATATATCCCCTATATCTGCCATATTATTTAAAACAGTATATACCTCTTCCTTCGTGTATTCTTTGTCTCCTAACCCGGACAAGCCGGAACCAAAATTTTGCCAAAATGCGCAAGATTTCGTTGTTAAGCGCCTAACTGCTGCAGATAATGAAGTAGTATAAATTCGTCATTCTTATTTTTTCCAAAAAAATCGTATATATCATGTAAAATCTTTACATAATACACATTCTTTCCAAAATCAAACTTCTTTTCGCTCTGGCCATCCTCTGTGTCAGATAATTCCAGCTCTTCTCTTAATTCTCTTTCGGCTTCCTGATTCATCATCTTTTGTTTACCCTTCTGGTTATATCCTATTCAAGGCGGACAGCATCCTTGCCTATCCGCCTTTATATAGTGTCCAATTTCCATAACTTATCTTCCACTATCACCTTATTAATCTTTGCCGTCGTGATTGAAATGATTTTGGCGTGATGCCACTGATGCCATTAAAGAAGCCACTAATTATGGTTTTTACACTAACACTCTTTCGCTGCTTTGTCAATACACCGCCCGGATTTTAAGGGCCTTTTTTTATTTTTACGTAACCATACAGCGCAGTGCACGATCCAGAAGCGAACAGTAACATTTTTGCTCTTTACCACAATACCTTATGGCCGCTCCGCTTCCAAAGCGACAGCTTCTACCGCCCCCGCCTGCTCTTCCGGCTGCTTCCAGGCGCCATATAAAAATACGGCCGGGACGACGATCCCCAGCAGATAGGAGATGTTAAAACCTGTTCTTACTATATTATATAGGATACCCACCACACAGACTGCCATGACGATTATGCCTGCGGTCAGCAACGTTTTGCGGGTTCTTGCCAGTAGGCCAAACGCCCCGATGACTACATAGAGCAGCGCGCCGAAGATTGCGGTCAGATACATGCTGACAGGTACGCCTTCAATTCCAAGCGCAGCTGCCTTTGCGTTTAAGTCGGCGCTCCCCGCAAACATAAGTAGAGCCGTGACCAGTGATATTCCGTTTATTATGAGCATCACGATTGCCGCAATCCTTAATACGATATTTTTTTCTTTGATTCTGTCTATCATCACTTTCCCTCCTCATTTACTGGTCCATCTTTCCGAAATAGAACAGCACCTTTCCTTTGATCTCTTCTGTTTTGACTGCTCCGAAGTGTCTGGAGTCTTCTGAATTTTCCCGATTGTCGCCGATGACAAAAACTTCCTTGTCGCCCAGCCGCAGAGGATATTCCACGCCGCTGTCCGGAGCAATGGTCTCGCCTGCCGCGGAGTCGATGACACATTCCCGTCCGTTCACATAGAAACTGCCGTCCTGGATGCTGACCGTGTCCCCGGCTACCGCAGCCACACGCTTGATAAAAATCCCGTCCTGCTGTCTGTCGAGAACGACCACATCCCCTTTTGCAAAGTCCTTTTCCAGCCGGTAGTAAACTGCCCTGTCTCCATCATGCAGCGTCGGATACATGGACATACCGTCCACCGTTCCGATTCCCCATATGAATTGGAACGCAAGAAAAATGACCGCAATAATAGAAATAAATTCTATCAGCGTCTGAATCATCACGCGGATGATTCTTTTGCGTTTTTTCTTTCGTGAAGGCGGATCCACGTCCTCGAGTACCCTCTGTTTGATTTCATCCATATCCATGACCAATACCTCTTCCGATGGATTTTATACACAGAAAACCTGCCATCGGCAGGTTTCCGCTATCATTCATTTTCAGGCATAAAATGCCGTTCCATCATTTTCACCTCTGTTCGAAATAGCAGGCTGTCCGCTGTTGTTCCGAAGGATCATCCATTTCTCTCTGCTTCTACCGCCGCGTCTGCATACAGATCAGACAGCTGGTCTTCCAGATCCTTTTCTTCTTCCTTCCGTTTACGGTTTTTCATGAAGAAATAAACTGCAACGCCGGCTAATACAAGCAGCGCTGGGAGATCCCACCAGCAAAAGCCAAGTATTGTATGTTCTAAAATATATGACATTTCCGTTTCCTCCTTCTGCTGTCAGCCTTTTCATACCCCTGCGGCTTTTTCAGCCGCAGAGTTTAATCCGTCTATTTCTTTTTCCAGATCTTTTTCAAAATCTTTATCACGTTTCTTCTGGTTGTGCCCATGCACAAGGCCCATGACTACCATAAGCAGCGCAGTAATGGCTGCAGGAGCGGTCCAGAAGCATACACCAAACGTATCGTGTACAAAACTGTATAACTGCATATAATTGTCTCCTTTTATAAAATGCCCCTCTTTGTCTTTTCAACTTCCAGTTCTTCCCGCAGCGCGAAAATCTTCTTCTGACGTTTTTTCGCATTGCTCGTGTAGCAGATCATCAGAATGCCCGCCAGGAACATTTCCAGGAAATGGAAGATACAGCAAATGTGCTCATTTTCCAGCAGGTTGTTTGCCAAAGGTACGTCCGGGTCAGCAGCGTCTACCATCTCCTGAACCTCTGCTACCGTGTCCGTAAGATCCTGTACTGTCGGCGCCGCAAGCGGGGTGACCGGAGTCACTACGTTTGTCAATGCCGGCGGCGGTGTAACCGGTGCTGGCGGCGCCATAAAAGGTGTCGGAGCGGCTACCGGGACCGGAGTTGCCGGGGTCGGGGTGTCAGGGGTTGCAGGGGTATCCGGCGTATCCGGCGTGTCTGGTGTATCCGGCGTGTCTGGGGTATCTGGTGTATCCGGGGTATCTGGTGTATCCGGAGTATCGGGGGTGTCCGGCGTATCTGGAGTGTCCGGCGTGTCCGGGGTATCTGGTGTATCCGGAGTGTCCGGGGTATCTGGTGTATCCGGAGTATCTGGGTCATCCTCGGGCTCTGCATTTACAACCAGTGTTCCTAATATTCCGGTTACTACATTATAGTTGCTTTCTTTTGCGGTTCCGTCCCATGCAATTTCATAGGTATTGGTAGCGCTTCCTACCTCGGTGATGGTTCCTGTATTTCTTACTGTAATGGTTTCCCCGTTTACAAGCCCTGCTACTGTATTACGTTCATTCGTCAGCGGTGTTCCATCGTAGGTCTTGCTTCCGCCTTCGGTAGAAACCGTAATGGTTGCAGGCGTGATCACTACTGTCTGAGAACCTGTAATGTCCTCATAATTTGGGCGTGTAATTCGATAATTTACTGTTACAGTACCAGATGTAACATCGGTATATGCATTGTCTGTATCGTAGGTTACTGTTGCATCGTCGGGAACGTCTACTGTAATTCCGTGCGGACGTCCATCGTATGCTCCTGTATATCCTCTTGACTCTACGGAATATGGTGCAGCAACTACCGTCAGTTTTCCTAATGTTTCATTTACCACCTTATAGTTGTTTGCCTTTGCAGTTCCGTCCCATGCTATTTTATAAGTGTTATCTGTTTCACCTACATCTGTAATGGAACCTGTCGTGTTAACTGTCGCTGTTTCGTCATTTACCAATCCTGTCAGCACTGTGCCCTCTGAATAAGTAAGCGCTTCACCGTCATAAGCCTTTGACATGCTTCCGGTTACAACCGTAAGCCGAGCCGGAGTAATCGTCAGAAAGCCATCTTCGACAATTACAAATTTATAATCGTAATTCTCTTTATCAGGCCCTGATACACTGAAATTTTCAGGCTTCAGATTCATCGGATATGTTCCTGTGTCTGTACCGCTCGAAGCATATTTCTCCGCCGGATATTCTATGAACACATTGGGCTGAATTTCAGCGCCATTTAGGGAGAAGCTATACTCAAAATCCGTTTCAGACTGTGGGAGTCCAGTATAAGTTCTGGTGTCCTGTTTCCCTTTTATCTCTACAATTACTTTGCCTTGTGGTTTCGTTACTTCTAACTCTCCCAAAGTCTCTTCCAGCTTATAATTATCTTTATTTACTCCTCCCCAATCAATGGTGTAGCTATTGGTGGTTATACCGACATTCGTAATCGTTCCGGCGGTCTTAATCTTTACTTTTTTATCCTCTCCGTTTACGAATCCGCTGACAACATAATTCTCATTCGTGAGTGGAGTACCGTCATATACCTTGGATTTTCCCTCTGTCTTAATTTTGAGTGGTGCCGGTGTAATTTTTAACCAGCCATCCTCAGCTATTTCAAATTGAAAATCGTAATTATTTTCATCTAACCCTGACACTTTAAATTCACGAGCATCCAAATTCATAGAATATGTTCCAGCATCAGTTCCTCTTGCGGTATATTCTTCTATCGGATACTCTATCTGAACCTTTGGATTAATTTGCTTATCTCCCAAGAAGAATTTATACTCGACATCTTTTTCTACTTGCGATTCACCATTATAAACTTTTGTAGCTTTTTTTCCAAACACCTTTACTGTTACAGATTGTTCCGGTTTTGTAACTTCCAGTGTTCCCAGTTCATTCACAATTTGATAATTGTTTTCCTTTACGCCATTCCAATTAATGGTATAGTCGTTTAAGACATTCCCTACGTCTGTGATGCTTCCTATCGGAGTGACTTTAACCTTCTGCCCATCGCTTTCTACAAAGCCTGTTGCTTCACAGCCATTTTCCGTAAGCGGGGTTCCGTCATAGGACTTTTTTGCGCCCTTTGTTTTTATCGTTACAGGCCTTGGACTGATTGTTAAAGTACCGGGTGTAAATTCTTTTACCTCAAACTCATAGTTGCTTGCTTCAATAGATTCAATCTGAAATTTACTCGTATCTATTGAGGGCTGCGGATATGTTCCGGCATCTATCCCAGTAACTGTTACCAGTTCTTCACCATTTTTTAACACGACCCCGATTGAACCAGTAATTTCTTTTCCGTCTGAATACAAGCAGAGGTGTGCTACATCCTTGGCAGTATGTGGTTTACCATCATACACAACCGTTTCATTTTTTCCTATAATTTCTACCTGAACTTTTCCTTTCGTGATTGTCACTGTGCCTTTTTCTGTCACAGGCTTATATCCTTCAACAGTTGCTTTTACGTATACGGATTTTCCCTCTACTACATCCTTATACTCAATTATTTGATCGCTCCATTTTTCTCCGTCTGTAGAAAATTTATATTTTACTTTTTCAGAGTCTAATTTCTCTCCACCCGTAGAGCTCACCTGATATTCTACAGTATGATACTCACCATCATACGTCCCGGTGTATGACTTAACATTCAATTGGAGGCTGTCTTTTTCTTCTATTGTAAATTTACCGGCTTCGAATTTAAGCTCATAGTTTTTAGGCTTAAATTTGTCGTTTTCTTCAAGTTCAAGGTTACCTTGTCCAATCGGGTATGTTCCAACCTGCTCTCCGCCTTCACGAGAAAGCTTTCCTTTAACCTTTGCCGTCTCGCCATTTACAGCTTTTCCGACTTCATATTTTAACTCTGGATCTTGTTCTCCATATTTCTTAGAAATGTCCTTCGCTTTTACTAAAATCTCTCTTGGTGTTACTTCTAAATAAAGCTGTTCTATATCGACCTCAACATCATATTTCTCGCGATCAGAATCAGTAAAGTTTATGTCAAAATCATCTTCTGTCCATTTTGTATCTATTCTTCCAACATCAGTAATCTCCATTCTCCTACTAGAATCCTTAGGTGAAACACGAATTCCCAAACTGCTTAAGTCCTTATTTTCTCCATTAAGAATACACTGTGTTGTATCAACTTGAGCTGAATTTGTAGATAATGGCGTTCCATCATAAACCTTACTTTCGGACTTACCTCTAATCTTTATAACTAGTTCATCTTTTTCGTTTGCCTTTCCTTTTTTTGCACTCTTCATAAGCGCAGGCTTATCTTCTTCTCCATCTTCACTGATATTCTCTTTTTCAGTATTTTTCGGCTCTCCCTCTGTCTCATTCACGTCTGAGCTTTCCGTCTCTTCTGCTTTCGACTTCGCCTCTTCTTTCTCTACCGGCGTCTCTATCTTCTCCGGCACTTCCGGCTTCACTGCTTCCTCCGGCTTCGTCTCTTCTATCCCCGGAGCATCCGCCTTATTCTCCTCAACTGCAGGTGTTTCAACCGGCACTTCAACTGGTTTTGCATAGAATGACACATTCACCATCGTATTAGAGTTGATATTCCCCAACGTATACTGTGTACTGTTTTCATCTCCAAAGTCAGCACTGAGATTCCCATCCGTTGCCGTTACACTCCCGATTGCAAATCCCTCATATGCCGTTACTGTAAATGACAGATAGCCTCCCTTTTTTACTGTGCCGTCTCCAAATCCACTCACACTTCCCTGCGAACCATCCCAGTTAAATGCCACTCCGTAAATCTCTTCCTGATTTACATTTTCTTCAACCAAAGGATTCTGATCCGGATTCTCTCCCGCCGCCCCATTCACGTCAGCCTGAGTCGTTTCCTCAACTGTAGGATCCGGTGTCGTTGTTGTTTCTGCCGGAGTCACATCCTCAACTTCTTCAACCATAACACCCCCATCGCCTTCAACAGGCATCGCATCATCCACATTCACCGAAGCCGTTCCTTCCCCGGAAGCGGAACCCAACCCGCCGGGGGCCCCATCCTGAGATGCTCCATCCATTGCCATCTCCTCAACTGCCCCTGCTTCATTCGCGTACAGTGATGTACTCAGCGAATAAACTGCATTCGAGGCAACCAGTGTAACTGCAAGCAGCAGCGCCAGCCATTGTTTTGATCTTCTCATATTACTCTTTCCTTCCTTTCCGCATCGACCAAGCTCTGTTTTGTAGCTGTGAACCTAAGAGTTTCTTATATGAAAAACGCATGTGATTTTTAGCGTGTTACTTATAAAGACGGCAGAAATTGGAAAAAAGGCTCACCTTTTTTGAAATTTTTTGAAAAAATTTTTTACTATCCGATAATTCTGTGTTATACTTTTGCACTAAGTAAAAGTGATATCATTTTTCCGTACGGAAATTTACAGAAGCAGTCCCCATTGCCGAAGGGGTTGTTCATGTAAATGCGGATATTTCTTTAAACTTTATAAGGGAGGTTTGTTTACCATGAAAAAATTGAGCAGCCTGAAAATCGTTCAACTGTCAGTGTTTACGGTACTTACGCTGGCGTGCATTTACTTTTTGACGCAGGATGAAGTGAAGCAATTCGTATTTTCCTCCGGCCCGGCTACGGTCCTGTTTGCTCTGATCTGGGTCCTGCTGGTTCTGGTCTACCTGTTCCTGCTGCTGGATTTCGACTATCTCAAGTCCAGCAAGCAAAGCTACCACGGGCTTTATGAAGCTGCTTACGCCGACTCCGTATCTGGTCTCCCCAACCGTTTCAGCTGTGATGTTCTGATTGAAAAATATGTAGATTCCAAGCTGCCGGAACACATCGGATGCATGATGATTGACCTGACAAACCTGTCGGACGTCAACTCCAGCTACGGCCACGCCCAGGGAAATGAACTTTTAAAGCAGTTTTCCATTATCCTGACTTCCTCCGCACATTCGACCGGATTTGTCGGCAGGAACGGAGGAAATAAATTTCTTGCTTTGTTTGAGGAATGCGGCCCCGAGAAACTAAATCATTTCCTGGATGATGTCACCAGAAAGGCAGAAGAGCATAACTGCAGGCTGAACGCCGCCCCTTTGAAGTTCCGTGCCGGATCCGCCCTGAACAGTGAGGAACATCTGGACAGTATCACGGATCTGATCTCGCTTGCCAACCAACGGATTTATCAGAATACGGATCGCCGGTAGGAGGAACATTTTATGGCTGAGTTAGATTATGATTACCTCTCCTCCCTGGTGAAGAAGATCCAGGATGGAGATACCGATGCGTTTGCGGAGCTTTATACAGCTACATACCAGAAGCAGTACTGGTTCGCCTGCCGGTTTGTAAAAGACCAATATCTGGCCCAGGACATCCTGCAGGAACTTTATATCCTTGTATTGAAGCACATTAAGCTACTTAAGAATCCGGAGCTTTTTACCTCCTGGCTAAACCAGATCAATTTCCGCCTGTGCTTTGACATGAACGAGAAGAACAGCCGCAATCGAAATGAGCTGTGTCTGGATGAGGCTTCCCAGGCGCTTTCGGGCTCTTCGGCAGAATCAGAAAGCCCTCTGGATACTTACAGCCAGAACCTGGAGCTCTTTGAGCAGGTCAAGGCCCTGCCGAAGCGGGAATCACAGGCTATTTTGATGAAATATTATCACAGTATGAGCCTTGACGAGATCGCATTTGCCATGGACTGCAGCAAAAGCTCCGTCAAGCGCTATCTCACCAAGGGCTATGAAAAGCTCCGCAGATTTCTTGGAGATTTTGAGGAAGGAGGCGCACATCAATGAAAAAGAGGAATCCAAGTCCTGATCCGATGCATACGCTCGACCATCATGCCGCAAACGGACTGCTCAACAGCGTCTATGCAGCATGTGATCTGTCGCCCAGTACGGTTCCTGTGGAAGTGCTGGAAGGGTGGTCCAATTATAAAAAGTCAAAGTTCCGGATCGTCCGCATGATCACCTATGGGATCCTGGTGATATTGATCCTGCTTCCGGTCATGTTCTTTCAGCCGGCTGTTTCTGTTGAGAGAACTGATGTAGATTATACCGCAAGCGCCTCCTATCAGGTGGAGGTCAAAAGCTTCCTCCCTACAAGGGATATTTCTGCCGAGATCAACGGAAATTCGATTCCCATGAGCCGATCGGAGACGGGAGGTTATCTGCTGCAGGTATCGGAAAACGGAACCCTGACCGTGGAAGTGACTTCTGCGAATGGGCAGATTGTCTCGAAGGAATATGAGGTGGCTTACATTGATACGGAGAAGCCCGCGCTTGTACGCTCTTACAGTGAGGACGGCATCGTGTATCTGGTGCTGAGAGATCCTTATTCGGGGATTGATTATGAAGGAATCACCGCGGTCGGTTCCGATGGGAAGGAAATCGAGACGGAGTCGGCGGATGAGAAGGAGGGGATCATTTCCTACAAGATCCCAAAGGATCCCATCACCGTTTCCATTCCTGATAAGGCGGGAAATGTACTGAGCCTTCTGGTATCTCCGGTAGAATCTTAAAGGAAAAAAGCTGCCTCTCGGCAGCTTTTTTCCCCTATATCCTTTATTCCTTATTCTTCCACTGTCACTTTTACCTTTTTCAGCTTCCAGATATCCTTCACATACTCTTCGATCGTCCTGTCGGATGTAAACTTGCCGCAGCACGCAGTGTTCATCATGGCCATGCGTGACCATCTGTGCTCGTCGCGGTATGCTTCCTCCACACGCTTCTGCGCTTCCGCATATGCCCGGAAATCCTTCAGAATGAAGTACATATCCGCCCGCGGTGTGCACTGCGTATTGAGCAGTGAGTTGTACAGGTTCTTGTACATGTTGTGGTCGCCGTGAGCGTAGGTGCCGTCCATGAGCTGGTCGATCACGCGCTTTAATTCCCAATCACTGAAATAGATATCAATCGGGTTGTAGCCGCCGTGGTTCTCGTAACGGATGACCTCTTCGGACCGCATACCGAAGATAAACGCATTCTCGATGCCCACTTCTTCCACGATCTCTACGTTGGCTCCGTCCATGGTTCCCAGAGTCGGAGCGCCGTTGAGCATGAACTTCATGTTTCCGGTACCGGACGCTTCCTTGGATGCAGTGGAGATCTGTTCGCTGACATCCGCTGCCGCAAAGATCATCTCCGCATTGGATACCCGGTAATCCTCAATGAATACCACCTTGATCTTGCCGTTGATGCTCCGGTCATTGTTGATGACCTCTGCCACGGAGTTGATCAGTTTGATCGTTTCCTTTGCGCGCTCATATCCTGCCGCCGCCTTTGCGCCGAAGATAAATGTCCTTGGATAGAAAGACATCTCCGGATGCTCCTTGATCTGGTTATACAGGTACATCACATGGAGGATGTTCAGAAGCTGGCGTTTATACTCATGCAGCCGCTTCACCTGCACGTCGAAGATAGAGTGCGGATCCACGTCGATCCCGTTGTGCTCTTTGATATATTTTGCCAGACGGACCTTGTTCTGGTACTTGATATTCATAAATTCCCGTCTTGCCTGTTCGTCGTTGATCAATGGCTTCAGCCTTGCGATCTGAGACAGATCCGTAATCCAGCTGTCCCCGATCCGGCCGGTGATCCAGTCCGCAAGGAGCGGATTGCCGTGAGCCAGGAAACGTCTCTGGGTGATTCCGTTGGTCTTGTTGTTGAACTTCTCCGGCATCATCTCGTAAAAATCCTTCAGCTCCTGGTTCTTCAGGATATCGGTATGGAGCTCTGCCACACCATTTACAGAGAATCCGGAAATAATAGCCATGTTCGCCATGCGTACCTGGCCGTCCCAGAGAATCGCCATCTTTTTCAATTTCTCATCATTTCCCGGATATTTTGCGCGTACTTCCTCTACGAAGCGGCGGTCGATCTCCTGGATGATCTGGTAAATACGCGGAAGCAGTCTGGAAAACAGGTCAATGGGCCATTTTTCCAACGCTTCTGCCATGATCGTGTGGTTGGTATACGCACAGGTCTTGCTTGTGATCTCCCATGCCTCTTCCCAGTTCAGGTGCTCCTCGTCGATCAAAAGGTGCATCAGCTCCGGAACCGCAATGGTCGGATGGGTATCGTTCATCTGGATGACCACCTTCTCCGGAAGCTTGCTCAGGTCGTCGCCGTGCTCTCTCTTGAACTTCGCGATCAAAGCCTGCAGACTTGCGGAAATGAAGAAATACTGCTGTTTCAGACGCAGTTCTTTTCCCGCATAATGGTTGTCGTTGGGGTACAGGACCTCCACGATATTCTTTGCCAGGTTCTCCTGCTCTACCGCCTTGTGATAATCGCCCCGGTCAAAGGAAGCAAGCTGGAAATCTGTGATCGCCTCCGCATCCCAGATGCGCAGGGTATTGACTACGTGGTTGCCATAACCGACGATGGGCATATCATAAGGCACGGCGCGTACAGACTCAAATCCCTCCTGGATAAATTTGTCCCTTCCGGTCTGGGGATCCTTCTCAAAACGGACGGTTCCGCCGAAACGGACTTCCTTCGCGTATTCCGGACGGCGCAGTTCAAATGGATAGCCTTCCTTGAGCCAGTTGTCCGGCGCCTCTACCTGGTAGCCGTCGCGGATCTTCTGCTTGAACATACCGTAGCGGTAACGGATACCGCACCCATAAGCGGGATAATTCAAGGTTGCCAGAGAATCCAGGAAGCATGCCGCCAGCCTTCCGAGTCCGCCGTTTCCAAGCGCCGGATCCGGCTCCTGGTCTTCGATAACGTTGAGATCCAGGCCCATTTCCTCCAGCGCTTCCTTCACCTCCGGATAGGAAGTCAGATTGATCAGGTTATTGCCCAGGGCACGCCCCATCAGAAACTCCATGGACATATAATACACCGTTTTTGCATCCTTGTTTGTCGCATATGCGTCCTGGGTCGCCAGCCAGTCGTCGATGACCTCTTCCTTCACCGCATAGCTGACCGCCTGGAAGATCTGCTGCTGGGATGCCTCCTCGATCTTCTTCCTGTAAAGTGTTTTTACATTATCCTTTACTGCTTCCTTAAATGCTTCCTTGTCAAATCTTTTTCTGCTCATTGGTCTGTTGTTACCTCCCTTATCAGTCTCTCTGATTTTCGTTTCTCTGTCTGCATTCTCCTTCTCACTTTTTCCGAATACCCATTCCAACATGGTCTGTCACCACCCTTTCTGAGTGCTCTGTCCGTATAAAAATATACCCGTGTACGCCAGGAACCGTAATACCCGGTGTACATCTCGCCAGGGCTGCCCTCTTGTGGCTTAGAATCTGCAGAACATTTTCCTGCTGATCCTTACATTTTCCGGACGCCGATTGTAACGTCCTCCCCGTTAATCTTCCAGGCCTTGACATATCCTTCCGGAGCCGCCTTCGAGACATCGTCCGCAAGTACGTCACTGCCGATAGATTCTGCGTGTTTTGCAAATATTGCTTCTGCTTTTTCACTTCCTTCGTAGGTCACCCGGATCTTATCCATCACCTCAAAGTCCGCTTCTTTTCTCATGGTCTGAAGCTTACTGATGATCTCCCGGACGAATCCTTCCTCCAACAGCTCTTCCGTCAGGTTGGTATCCAGTACGACCGTGATCCCGCTGTCATTTTCCGATACGAAGCCCGGCACCTGCGCGGTCTCGATCAGCAGGTCTTCCCGGAACAGGGTGATCTCCTGTCCGTCCACATCCAGCTTTAAGGATCCCTCGGCATTGATCTCATCCATAGCGGTATTACCGTCCAGATTGTCCAGCGCCTTCCGGATGCCTCCTAACATTTTACCATACTTTGGCCCGATTGTCTTTAATTGGGGCTTAAAATTATAAGAAGTAAAGTCCCTTACATCCTGGGTAAACTTTATGTTCTTTACATTGAGCTCATCCGCCGCGATCTCCTGATAGTATTCCGGCAGCTCAAATTCCGCCTTTACAAACATCTGACCGATGGGCTGGCGGTTCTTGATATTGGAAGTATTGCGGCACGCGCGCCCCATAACAACCAGCTTCAGCACATGCTCCATGTTGCTTTCCAGTTCGGAATCGATCAATGCCTCATCCACCTTCGGGAAATCACACAGATGCACGCTCTCCGGCGCCTTCGGATTGATGCCGAATACCATGTTTTGGTAAATCTGCTCCGTCATAAAGGGGATCAGCGGCGCGGCTGCCTTTGCCACGGTCACGAGCGCAGTATACAATGTCATATAAGCATTGATCTTATCCTGCTCCATGCCCTTTGCCCAGAAACGTTCCCGGCTCCTGCGCACATACCAGTTGCTCATATCATCTACAAATTCCTGCAGCGCGCGGGCGCTTTCCGGAATTCGGTAATTCTCCAGATCATAATCCACCGTCTTCACAAGCGTATTCAGCTTGGAGAGAAGCCATTTGTCCATCACTGCCAGCGTGTCATAGCCCGGAACGCGGATCTCCCCGGTCACTTCCCGGGACAGGCCGTGCTCATAGGGATTGAAGCCGTCGATGTTGGCATACAATACATAAAACGCATAGGTGTTCCAAAGGGTTCCCATGAACTTGCGCTGCCCTTCCATGACAGCCTTTCCATGGAAACGGTTGGGCAGCCAGGGCGCACTGTTCACGTAGAAATACCAGCGGATCGCGTCAGCGCCGTACTTCTCCAGAGCGTCAAACGGGTCTACCGCATTTCCCTTGGACTTGCTCATCTTCTGGCCCTTTTCATCCTGAACGTGGCCCAGGACGATGACATTTTCATAAGGCGCTTTGTTGAAGATCAGCGTGGAGATCGCCAGCAGGGAATAGAACCATCCGCGGGTCTGGTCCACGGCCTCGGAAATGAACTGGGCCGGGAACTGCTGCTCGAAGATCTCTTTATTTTCAAATGGATAGTGGTGCTGCGCAAACGGCATGGACCCGCTGTCGAACCAGCAGTCGATCACCTCCGGCACACGATGCATCTCTTTGCCGCAGCGCGGACATTTTATCGTAACCTCGTCGATATACGGGCGGTGCAGCTCGATGTCGTCCGGACAATGATCGGACATCGATTTCAGCTCTTCGATGCTTCCGATCGAATGCATGTGTCCGCATTCGCACTCCCAGATGTTTAAGGGAGTCCCCCAGTAACGGTTGCGGCTGATGCCCCAGTCCTGGACATTTTCCAGCCAGTCCCCGAAGCGGCCCTTTCCGATGCTCTCCGGGATCCAGTTGATGGTATTGTTGTTGGCGATCAGGTCGTCCTTGACCGCTGTCATTTTGATGAACCAGGATTCCCGCGCGTAGTAGATCAGCGGGGTGTCGCAGCGCCAGCAGTGGGGATAGCTGTGCTCAAACTTGGGCGCGTCGAACAGAAGCCCTCTTGCGTCCAGCTCCTTGAGCACCTCCGGGTCTGCCTTTTTCACAAATAATCCGGCAAACGGGGTGGATTCCGCCATATTTCCCTTTTCGTCTACAAGCTGCACGAACGGCATGTCATACTTCCGGCAGACATTGGCATCGTCCTCGCCGAAGGCGGGAGCGATATGCACCACGCCGGTACCGTCTGTCAGCGTCACATATTCGTCGCAGGTGACATAAAATGCTTTCTTATGCTGGCCTTTGATGCCGTCCGCCGCGCACTGGTAGAGCGGCTCGTACTCTTTGTATTCCAGATCCTTTCCCACATAGGTCTCCAGCATCTCATAGGCCGGCTTTCCGTCCTTTGCCAGCGGTCCTAATACCGTATCCAGCAGGGCCTCCGCCATATAATAGGTATAGCCGTCCACGCAGGATACCTTTGCGTAAGTCTCCTTGGGATTGATACAGAGTCCCAGGTTGGAGGGCAGGGTCCACGGCGTGGTGGTCCATGCCAGGAAATAAGCGTCCTCGTCCTTCACCTTAAAGCGGACGATGGCGGAGCGCTCCTTGATATCCTTGTAGCCCTGGGCTACCTCCTGCGCGGAGAGCGGGGTTCCGCAGCGGGGACAGTAGGGCACAATCTTGAAGCCCTTGTACAGAAGGCCCTTGTCCCAGATCTGCTTTAGCGCCCACCATTCGGACTCGATAAAGTCATTGTGATAGGTCACATAGGGATCATCCATATCCGCCCAGAATCCGACGGTGCCGGAGAAATCCTCCCACATACCTTTGTATTTCCAGACGCTTTCTTTACATTTGTCAATAAATGGCTCCAGACCGTATTCCTCAATCTGGTCCTTGCCGTCCAGGCCCAAAGCCCGCTCCACCTCCAGCTCCACCGGAAGGCCGTGGGTGTCCCAGCCCGCCTTCCTCGGAACCTCATATCCCTTCATAGTACGGTAGCGGGGGATCATATCCTTGATAACACGTGTCAGCACGTGCCCAATGTGGGGCTTGCCGTTGGCCGTCGGCGGCCCGTCATAAAACGTATACATGGGCTTGCCTTCCCGCCCCTTCATGCTCTTGCGGAAAATATCATTGTCAGCCCAAAACTTCTCGACTTCTTTTTCACGCTCTACGAAATTCATATCCGTAGAAACTTTCTTATACATTGCTTCCCTTCCTTTCTCTCATTATATAAATGAGTTTCGCCTGCGAAACTCGCGCCTGCGGCGGCCGCGTCGCGGCATCTGTCCTGTATGACGCACAGCACTCTCTCCGGAGGTCTTTGTTCTATCGGAAAATTCATAGAAACTGCCTATAGAACAAAAATGCTCCCGTCCTGTAATAGGACGGAAGCGTATGCTCCGTTGATACCACCTGTTACAACATCTGTTCAGATCCGGTGTCCTTTTTGACGGGGAAAACAGTGAAAATGCTGTTTCCTGTAAAACACGGTGTTCTGACCTCTTTGTCATTTATACCCAAAGGGCATCCCTTAATACATGCCCCTGTGGGGCAGGCGGACTTCGTCCGGTAAGGTATGGATTCCGGTAACGGCGGATACCGTCAGCACCTACTGTCCGGCGGGGTTCGTATACCGACTGGGAACTATGCCGGGGTTCGGTTGCTGCAACTCGGGAGTGATCTTCAGAAAGACCTTACTTGTACCGGGCTCTCACCATCTCCGGCTCGCTTGAAGCTTCAGAGTTCTTCCTACTGTCTCCGTCATGGTCTTTTTGTATTCTCAGTTCTTTACCACAGAGATATTATAAGTAGAAGAGGCGGATTAGTCAAGAGGTTTTCTTATTTTTCCGATTCCGTCTTTTTCTTTCCTGTGTTCTCTTCCGTCTGCTCATGCCAACACACGCGGCCACAGCCAGCAGCACTGCCGCTCCGCCCGCAATGATCATCTGCCTTGTGGAAAGCCCGCCCAGTTTTTTCGGCGTATTTTCTTTGCTTTTCCTCTTGCTGCCGTCCGCAGGCGTCCACTCTATTTCCGATCCCTCTCCAAAATAGGACTGATTCAAAACCACTGCCGCATGTCCGGCCTCCTGGCCTGCATAGGTATAAACGATCGTTCCGGCCCTTTCGCTGCCGTATCCGGCATCGTCCTCTCCGTTCCCGGCTGTCCCTGACGCCAGATCTGCTCCATCCTGACCAGAGGATGCATCGTCCGGATTCTCCCCGGTTCCGGATAAGCCCTGATTGCCGGAGTCATCTCCGTTCTCTCCTGCTTCCGGCCGCGTCCCGTCTGTCCCTGGCTGTGCGCCATCCGCGCCGGCCGGAGCAACTCCGTCCGTTCCCGGCCGCACGCCTTCCGCAGAAGCCGGAACCGCTCCGTCTGCCGAAGCCGGTGCTCCCTCTGCGCCTGGCTGAGAACCATCTGCCGTTCCCTCGGCCCCAGGCTGAGAACCATCCGCTGCTCCCTCGGCTCCCGGCTGCGCTCCATCCGCCGGCGCGCCTGCCGGAGTCCCGTCCGTTCCTTCCTGCCCCGGCTGCTCTCCCTCTGCCGGAGTCTCCGCCGGAGGAGCCGGCGGCGCGGTCAGCACCTCGATCCACCGGTCAAAGGAGACCTCTTCTGTCTCCGCCTCTCCTTCTGCCGTGGAAATCTGACATTCCAGCTGCGTAAAATCAACCCCCGCGGGGAGGACCACATATGCCCCCTCATCCTGAAAGGTCTCAATATCACCGGACGTCTCCTTGTCCGCAATGGTCACCTTGGTAAAATTGCCGAACGCGTAATCCAGCATAGCCCGGGTGTCCTCATAGGCCTGTACCCCGTAATCTGCCATCACCACCGCCGCCAGGCGCATCTGCCCGTTATCGGCCATGGTCACCAGCGTTGTTCCCGACTGGTCCGTATATCCGGTCTTCCCGCCCCGGCAAAATTCGTAATAATATTCATTCTCCGGCCAGAGCATCTTGTGATTCTGCCAGCAGGTCCGGGGCTCATTTTTCAGACTGGTGGGCGCAATGGTATATTCCAGCGAACCCATCAGATGCTGGAACGGTTCATACTGATAAACTGCCGCTGCAATCCGCGCCATATCATGAGCCGTTGTAAAATGCTGATCGTCATGCAGACCGTTGGCATTGACCCAATGAGAACCCGTACATCCCAGTTCGACGGCCCGCTCATTCATCCGGTCAATGAAGGTCTGGTAAGTCCCGCCCATCTTGATCCCCATATTCTCCGCCACCGCATAGGAGACTTCATTTGCCGAAGCAAGCAGGACCGCATGCAGCGCGTCATTGAGGCTGAGCTGCTCACCCACAAGCATTCCGACACTGGCATCCCCCGGCTCCAGAAAGCTGATGCTGTCCTCCGAGAACGTCACCGTATCGTCGGGTTCCCCCGTCTCCAGCGCTACCAGCGTAGTCAAAAGCTTCGTGATGCTGGCAGGAAAATGCTGTTCCTCCGCCGCCTTTGCGTAGAGAACCGCACCGCTCTCCATATCCATTACAATGGCCGACGCCGCATGGACCTTCGGCCCTTCCGGCCATCCGGGCAGATTATTGGAGTCAGGTACGATCTCATAAATCGCGTTTTTTCTGGCTTCTTCCTCCGCAGCCAGCTCCTCGGGCGTCTTTTCCGGCTGGGGTGCTTCCGCGCCTTCCGCCGCGGGAGTCTCCTGCCCTTCCTCTGCACAACTCTCTAATCCGGGACATGCCGCAAGAAGTAATGCCGCCATTGCCCCTGCCAGGATCTTTTTTCCTATCATACAGAACCTCCATACTTCATGTAAGAAAAGCCTGCTGTCGGCTGCTTTTCCGCATACGATGATACACAACGATATCCAGCCCCTTTTCGATTACCTCCGGCAAAGGGCTGGATATTTTCTCCAACTGCTGCACTGATTCCCGCCGGGTACAGGCCATTCCATACCGAGCAGCATTTTATTTTTCTCTCATCATACTCTGTATCTCAATCTCAGTCTCGCCCATCCCGATGATGTCGTCCCTCTGGAGCAGTACGGGCTGGGTCACCCGCTTGCCGTTGAGGTAGGTTCCGTTCCGGGACCCCATGTCCTTCAGGTAGAGCTTACCCTCCTTCTGGATGATTGCGCAGTGCAGCTTTGACACCCTCGGGTCGTCTCCAATGGACAGAAACTTTTCAAGCTGCGGGACACTGTGTCCCCTTCCAATCCCGAGATTTTCATAAAAAATAAACGTGAATTTCTGCCAGGTGGTCAGATTCTCCAAAGCCAGCTTCCAGAGCTTCTTCTCGGAAGACCGCCTCCCTCCCGGCTCTTCGCCCGGCCGGTTCCGGCCTTCCTTCGCATGAGCGCCTTCCCGTGGCCGCCTGCCCTGTCCTACAATGAGCGGGCCTTCTTCCTGTTCCGGCTCCCTCTGCTCATCATACTCCTCACTCATATGGCGGGGCGCTTCCTCAGCTTCCTCATCGTATCCGTCATCATAGTCATCTTCTTCATCGTCGTCCTCATACTTCTCCCCGTCGTCCTGACGGCTCTTCACCAGAGCTGTGATGATGATAATAATCAAAATCACCGCGACAGCGATCAATATTCCCATTATAACCAGATACTGCATATGTATTCACTCCTTTGTATATCGACAGCCTTCAAACAGTGCCACTGCCTAAAATACATTTTTTCATTTGTATTTTCTATAATTACAGGCCGCGCCCTTATCAGGCGTGACATGTAACTCTATGGTACTATATTTTTTCGATTCAGGCAAGCATGTAATGGGAAAAAAGGACAGGAAAAGCCGCCGGAGAGGTGTTCCCATGTCTCCGGCGGTTCTGATCCTCAGATATCAATTGCATCTTCGCGTTCCGACCGCACGGCATTTACCGTACCAGACTCCGCGCGGCAGTGCCGTATAACGCAGTTCCTAAATCAGAATATATTTTAGGACAAACAGCACCGCAAGCACATACATCAGCAGGCTGATCTTCTTCTCCTTCGCGCGGCCTGTCAGCAGGTTGATCACCACATAGGAGATCACTCCCATTGCGATCCCTTCGGAAATGCTGTACATGAACGGCATTGCGATCATGCTGATATAGCAGGGAAGCGCCTCGGTATAATCCGCGAAATCAATTTTCGTAATGGACGTGATCATCAAAAATCCAACCACGATCAATGCCGGAGCCGTCGCAAAGGACGGAATCGCCAGAAAGATCGGAGACAGGAACAGCGCCAATCCGAACAGCGCGGCCGATACCACTGCCGTAAGTCCGGTCCGTCCTCCCTCGGCAACACCGGAAGCGCTCTCTACAAAAGTCGTTGTTGTAGAAGTTCCGAATACCGCGCCCAAGGAAGTTCCCACCGCGTCAGACATCAGAGCGCCCTTAATCTTCGGAAGCTTTCCGTCCTCATCCAGCATATCCGCCTTGGATGCCACACCGATCAGCGTTCCCAGCGTATCAAACATATCCACAAATAGAAACGCAAACATAATGGTCAGGAAATTCAGGGACAGGATCCCGCTGAAATCCATTTTAAAGAAGGTCGGCGCCATGCTCGGGATTCCGAAGCCTGAGCTGAAATCCGGCAGCACACTGAACATGCCCAGCTCCGGATCCGGACGATACAGGCCCACCAGCTCGCAGATAATTCCCAAAATCCATGTGCCCAGGATTCCCCACAGGATGTTGCCTTTTACATTTTTCACAACCAGGACAGCCGTCAGCAGGATGCCGATGAGAGCCAGCAGGACCGTGATCCCTTCTGCCTGAAATGTTCCTGCCTCAATGGAGCCCTTGAAAGAATACACGGATACCAATGTTGCGCTGTCCACCACGATCTTCGCGTTCTGCAGCCCGATAAACGCAATGAAGAGGCCGATACCTACGGATACCGCATGCTTCAGGTTCATGGGGATCGCATTGAAAATAGCCTCCCGCACGTTGGTCAGTGACAGCAAAATGAAAATAAGACCTTCCACAAATACTGCCGCCAAAGCCATCTGCCAGGTATATCCCATCTGCAGGACTACTGTATACGCAAAATACGCGTTCAGCCCCATGCCGGGTGCCAGTACGAACGGATAATTCGCAAAGGCCGCCATCAACAGAGTTGCCACAAGGGATGCCAAAGCTGTCGCCGTGAATACGGCCCCCGCGTCCATTCCGGACGCGCTCAGGATATTGGGATTGACCGCCAGGATATATGCCATCGTCATAAATGTCGTAACGCCCGCAATGAACTCCGTCTTTACATCCGTATGATTCTCCGACAAGTGAAAGACCTTTTCCAAAAAGCCCTGATTATTATTGTTCTCCATAGTTCATTCCTCCTGTTCTTTCGTGTCTTGTGATCTAGTCGAATCAGCTCCTTAAAGCTCCTCCATTTTCGAAACTCTCCCACCCCCCATTAAAAACTTCATGCATAACCTTATCTGAAAAAATGTAACGGTTCTGAACAGTCGGCCGCAGGCCCGTCCGCTGTTTGGGATCGTTATAATAAAAACAAAAACTACCGCCGTTCTTCCAAAGCTTCATATCTGTCCGACCTGGTTTTCCTGCAACACGAACTGCATACCCAAATCCGTTCACGATATGAAAACTTATAGTTAACTATTACGGTAGTTAGTAGAAACATCCGACCAATCTCGGATATATATAAGCTCTCAAATACTTATGCATTAAATTTTTATTCTTTTTATTTTCTGTTAATAATATCTTACCATAACCCACAATTTTATGTCAATCTAATTTTTATTTTTGTGCATATTCAACAACATCATAAAACCGGCCATGCAGTCTCATCCATGCATGGCCGGTCATCTTAGAACTTCCTACAACCTCTTACAATCTCTTCAACAATGCTTCTCTTTCTTCTTCATATCCTGGTTTTCCGAGCAGCGCGAACATGTTCCGCTTATAACTCTCCACGCCCGGCTGGTTGAACGGATTCACGCCGAGTAAGTATCCGCTCACGCCGCAGGCGAACTCAAAGAAGTAGAACAACTGTCCCAGATAAAATGCGTTCTGCTCCGGAATCTTCACCATGAGGTTCGGAACATTGCCGTCTGTGTGGGCAAGAATGGTTCCGTTCATGGCGCTCTTATTTATAAAATCAACGGTCTTTCCTTTCAGATAATTGAGGCCGTCCAGATCAACCGGTTCCTCGTTCATCACGATCTCCGCCCTGGATTTTTCCACATTTAATACGGTCTCAAACAGGATTCTGTTGCCGTCCTGAATAAACTGTCCCATGGAGTGCAGGTCTGTTGTCAGGTCAACAGATGCCGGGAAGATTCCCTTCTGGTCCTTGCCCTCGCTCTCTCCATAGAGCTGTTTCCACCACTCAGATACATAATGCAGGCTTGGCTCATAGTTCGCCAGAACTTCTACGGTTTTTCCTTTACGAAGGAGGATGTTGCGGACTGCCGCATACTGCATTGCATCATTTTCCGCGAAATCATTTTCCAAAGCGGCCTTTCTTCCTGCTGCCGCGCCTTCCATCAGCTCGTTGATGTCCACACCGCTGACCGCGATGGGGAGCAGGCCGACTGCCGTCAGTACGGAAAAACGTCCGCCGACGTCGTCCGGCACGACAAAGGACTCATACCCCTCTTCTGTGGCAAGATTCTTCAAAGCTCCTCTTGCTTTATCGGTGGTAGCATATATTCTCTTTGAAGCCTCTTCCTTTCCATATTTCTTTTCCAGAATCTCTTTAAATACGCGGAAGGCGATCGCCGGCTCTGTCGTTGTTCCCGACTTGGATATCATATTGATGGAGAAATCTCTGTCTCCCACAACTTCGATCAGGTCACTGATGTAGGTGCTGCTGATACTGTTTCCAACGAAATAGATCTCCGGAGATTTTCTGACGTCTTTGGAAACGATATTTGCAAAGGAATGTCCCAAAAATTCGATCGCAGCCCTTGCCCCAAGGTAGGAACCGCCGATCCCGATCACCAGAAGCACTTCGGAATCCTCACGGATCTTGTCCGCCGCTTTCTGAATACGGGCAAATTCTTCTTTGTCGTAGTCTACCGGGAGATCAACCCAGCCTACGAAATCATTCCCCGCGCCGCTCTTGGATACAAGCTTGTCCTTCGCCTGTGCCGCAAGCTCGCTCATATACTGCATCTCGTGTTCCTGAATAAAACCTGTTGCCTTTGAGTAATCAAATGTCACTTTGTTAGCCATCATTAACCTTCCTTTCTGCTTCTGTACTCTTAAGGTTTCCTGACCGCGGCCTGTGGAAATGCGCTGGGGAGGAATCCATTGGTACCTGCTGTACATATTTTACCAAATCTGGCTGTTTTATGCAAGAAATTCTTCCAGTATCTGGCGGATGGCTTCCTCCTTTAAGGTGGATTCCTCGCGGTCCGATAATTCTGGATTTCCTTTCATGGTACGGCGGATGACCTGCCTTGCGGCATCGCCCTTTTTGCGGTTTTTATGTCTTGACCTATCATAATCTCTCAGGTCCTCCCCGTCTCCATAGGACGCGTCAAGCTCCGAATATTCTGCTGACTGTCGGGACAGCCCCCCATTTGCACGGATCATATCGGGGTGTCCGGCAGGGCGGGCTGCTTCCTCCGGTAAGGGTGGGCCCTCCAGGACTTCCTCGTATTCTGTAGTGTCCTCGATCATTCTCTGCACCACATCCTGGAATCTGCCGGGGATCCGTTTCATCTGGGAGGTGCCCGAAGCCCCGGAGACGTTCACCCCCTTTCCGGCAGCCGCTCCATATGCAGGTGACGGGCTGCCCCCTTTCGACGCGGCGCCTCCATTGGCGGAAGCGGGCTGGCTTTTTTGTGCCGCGGTTCCATAAACGGAAGCGGATTGACCGTTCTGTGCCGCGGTTCCATAGCTGGATACGGACCGGCCGTTCTGTGCCGCGGTTCCATAGCTGGATACGGACCGGCCATTCTGTGCCGCGGTTCCATAGCTGGATACGGACTGGCCATTCTGTGCCGCCCCTTCATAGGCAAAGGCGGGCTGTTCTTCCGGCTCGGGATCTTCATACTCGGAAGCGTCCTCCGGTCTCAGCGGGGTTATATTTCCGTATGCCGGAGCTTCTTCCTCCTCAGAACCCATTTCTTCTTCATAGATCCCGGCGACGCGGGCCAGCTCCTCTGCGCTCCCGTAGAGGGGAGCCGTGTCTCCGGATACGCCTGTACGTGCCCTGCGGGGCTCACCTTCGATACTGATGGACAAACCCGGCGCCTCCTGAGCTTCCCTGGACTTTGCAGGCTGCTTTGCGTGAGCTTCGGCACGTTCGGACGCGGTCCGGCCTCCAACGGAATTTTTTTTTCCTTTTAAAAATCCGGTTCCTGCGGCAGCTTCTTTTCCGTCATCGGAATCCCGGCCATTTGCGCGGAGGGCCTGGGAGGTCTCCGGCTGGATGATATTAATCTGGTCCTTCTCCGACTGGCGGGCTTTGCGGCGGCGCATGGCGCAGACATTTTCCAGATAATCCACCATGTAGTTTTTGGCCGCCTCAATCTTGTACTGCTCGTCCGAAATCTGGCTGATAACAAACAGAAGGACCATTTCCGCCGCCCCAAGACTGATATAACGATAGACCTGCTCACAAAACCCATTTTCCAAGTACCAGACGATCCCTCCAAAAGCCGCCAGAATCCCGGAAAACCAGATCGACTGCACTTCAATCTGTCTCCATGTATGGATCCGCAGCAGGAATCCTCTGTATTCATATATGTATTTCTCCACAAATGCTTCCGCATTTTCTACCCGGTCGTGCAGCATCAGCGCGTGCTCGTATTTCGCCCGCACCAGCTTTATCAGTTTGTGTGTACTCTTGGACATATTGCCCGCCGCCCTGACCAGACGGCGAAGAGTAATCTGGTTGACTGCCTTTGACAGCACCCCGACGGCGCCCACCGCTATCATCAAATAGTAAACGATGTTGGTGTCCGTCACTACCTCATTAAACATAACGAAGCCCTCCTCTATTCATTTATATATAGTACACATCCGTACACCCCGGGTACTTCTTTCCTCAGCAGGCACCGCAGCTGCTGAACTTGGCTGGCCGGAATCGCGGCGATATCTGCGCGGGACAATTTCCTGTTCCGGAAAATGCGCCTGCAAAGCATCCTGTGATCAATGGCCGTTCGGCCCTTTCATCAGAATGACGCCTGCTTCCGTCCGCCGGTCTGTGCCTTTTGGGAAATATGCATCCAATCACATGCCGGTTTGTGTTTGACCCTATTATAGCGCTGTTTTTGCCGTCCTGCCTTAAAAAACGTTCTACATAATTCTACATTTGCGGGATGAAACAAAAAAATACTCCTTGATTCTCAAATTAAGAAAAACGCCCGTAAATCAGGCGTTTTCTAATCAACTTTAATGTTTCGAAACGGGATTCTTAACCTGAGAATCCGGGCCATTCTCAACTTCATGTTCCTCCCGGATGCTGTCGGAACGTGTCGAACGAATTTTTGAAAAAAGGGCTGGACAGCTTTCCAGCAATCCAGTAAAGGCCAGGGCCTCACGCCCCGGCCTGTTTTTTCAAATATAAGAGTTACACTACTGCCTCAATAATCGTCCGTTCTCCGATCCGAATTTTCCGTACTCCCGTCTTTTTCTTTTTATTAAAATTAAAGCTGAGCATATATCCCGTCGTAAGATGGTAATCCTCCAGATAGCGGAGCAGCTGATCCTCTCCCCGCCTGTTATACTCCTCACCATGCCAGATTTTTAATTCACAGACAAATTGCTCTCCGCAGTAATCAATAATCACATCTGTCCTGCGCCTGTTCCTCGTCTGTGCCTCGATATAATAATTGCCCGCGCCATTGATGATCGGTTTCAGGTAAAGCAAAAAGAAACGGCGTCCGTTCTCTTCTATAAAACGTTCCTCTGCATCTGAATATATATCTGTAAATGTCTCTGTAAATCTGACCAATACCTGCTCCATATCCAACCGTCCATCGCGGATAAACATATTTCTGTCCTTATCCATGGACGCGGACTTATACATAGCGCTGTCCAGCAATTCTTCTGAAATAAAAAGATTATACAGCTGTGTCTCAAAAATCCGGTTAGCGATTACAATGTTTTCATGCTCTTCCTTTATAAAGCCAAACATAATCCCCAGATGAAATACATGATTATAAGCACTGTAACTGATCTTTTCCCCTTTAAATAAAATGGCATAAACCGCCTGTCTTAGTTCGGGAAAATCATTCAGCTTTTTCACCAGATCATCAAACAGTGTGTTCGATTCCGCCAACAGTTTTTTAACAGCCTTTGTCACCCCGTCTTTTGTCCACACAGCCGCTAAATCCGGGAACCCCTCTTTCCCCAAAAGATTTTCATCCAAAATCTGACAAAGCCTGGATACCAGAAATGGATATCCGGAGGTGTAGTCATATATCAGCCCGGATATCTTCATAATGTCCATTCCGGTATGATGGTCATGCTCATAGTCTGTAAGCATTCCGGCAATGTCCTGGATTGAGAAATTCATATCTACCAGAAATTCAGCCGCAATGTTCCACGGACTATTATATTGATGCTCCTCCATAGGACGAACCTTTAATTTTAAATTGTTTATGTCGTATACTCCGGCCAATACAACAGAATGGAACGTGGGCTCTGTTTTTCTTGACAGAAACTTTCGTCGGAGCATCCCCAGAAATGAAAGAAATATTTTCTGATTCCCTGCCTGATCCACTTCATCAATCATGATGACAACTGGTTTCTCTGACTGACCGCATAGTTCTGATATCAAGTCGGATAAGTCCTCCAAATTGACGGCGTTATCCGACTGCACCCGGCGCAGTTCTTCTTTTAAAGATTCAGAAATCCCATCTGTCATACGTTCATTATATCTCAGAAAACGATATAAAAGACGGCAAAAACGCTGGCAAAAGGAGGCAGCGTTCTCATACACAGCATCTTCGATTCCTTCAAAGCTGATCAAAAAAACAATATATTCTCCCGACAGCTTCTCAGCCAGCCGATTTAGAGTCGTTGTTTTGCCATATTGACGCGCCCTGTTGACAGCAAAATATTCTCCGCGGTCCACCATCCCCTTTATCTCTTCCAGGCGTCCGTCTATGTTGACCATATAATGCTCGTCCGGGAAGCACAGACCAGTTGTATTAAAATGCTTGCACATATTTTTACATTCCTTCCATAATTAATATCTCTTTTGATTTTAAGGAAATCATTTCCCGAACAAATCACTATGAATTTCAGTACACGACAATATCACGCCTCATCTTTTCAGCTCCTGAAGCGTTTCCCCCACATCAGAGTAATGTTTTGCTCCGGGATTGCACCTATATTATATGCAATCTGCAACGCAAAATCAACTCAATAGAATTGAAAATCATGCCAAACCTTACTTCATCGTCTCCACAATCCCCTTCATCGTTTCCATGGAAACCCTTCCTCTCAAAGTATACTCCACCCCATCCGCCACAAAAACCGCACTTTTTTCCAGCACAGCATTGCCCGTGTCTCCGTTTTCCAGTGTACGCTCCACGAGATTGACCCTATAGCCCTGCCCGGACGTATAGCTCTCCGCAAACCGATACATTCCAAGATACTCCCAGTCCCAGCCGCGATTCAGCTGCTCTTCGCTGAGGATCAGCCTCACAGTCAATGAAATGGGCGACAGGAACACATTTCCGCTTTCATAAGCATATCTGTTTTCCTCTTCCAGAAACTGATATCTGCCGGTATCTCCCAAAATATAATTCTCCACCGTGATCATCGCAAAATCGCTTCCGTCCGTCATGATATGCCCCTGCATGTATGGATTGTTTGCAGACAATTCCGTATCCAGCAGATGGATTCCCAATTCCTCCTGGATCTTTCTGTAATCCTTATAATCTTTTTGAATCATTCCATATTCATCCGGAACGCCCGTCAGCTCACCCTGCCCGGCGGAATCCGGCTGTTCTGCGGGCGCAGGCGCTGCAGGCTGTTCCGCAGATGCAAATGCTGCTGGCTGTCCCTCTGGTATATGAATCTCTACGACCCGCATGGGATCCAATTCAGGCAAGACCTCTCCATTAACCGAATGCGTGATCAGCATACGATATCCGGCTGCGGCGCCGGTTCCTCCCAGGATTACCGCTGCCGCAAAAACCACAGCCCATTTCAGTACCCCGTCCCTTCGCCGGGAAACTGCTTTCTTTCTAATCCGACTTTTCATTTCCTCGCTTAGTACGATACACTCCAGTTCCCTGTCAATCGTGTCCTTCATATTAATATTCATATCCGGCCTCCTCTAAAATGATTTTCAATCTGTCCCGCGCCCTCTTTAAGCGCTGCAATACGGCATTTTCTTTTTTACCGATCACTGCCGCGATCTCATGCACAGACAAGTCTTGGTAATAATACAGCATGATAACCTGCCTGTCATTTGCATTCAGTTTCATGATCGCCCGTGACACACTGTCCTTCTCCAAAAACGCATCGATCGGATCATCATGCGCTTTTTCCTGATCATCCCTCAGGTCATTTCGGGCAATCTGAAACCAACGGCTTCTCATCATATTTTTACAGCAGTTGACCGCAATGCGGATCAGCCACGTCTTTTCACTTGATCTATGTTCAAACGCATCATAACATTTCATAGCCTTGATAAAGGTCTCCTGAGCGGCATCCTCCGCAAGCTGATAGTCCTTCAGATATAAAAAACACATACGCAGGATGGCGTCGCCATACTCGTTCATCAGTCTCTCTAAATTTTGATCTGCCGGCATTTTTTCTCTCCTTTCATCCCTTAGACACACCAGAATTAATCGATATTACATCTATATAATTTTATTATACTCACGGCCGACGAAATCTGCCGTGAGTATTGCGTTAGCCGCAACCGCACAGCGACATGTTTCTTCATGCGTTTGTGCACATCATTTGATATTGAGCAGCAGATTTATCTTGCGCTCAATATCATTAAATATATAATACAAAAATCCTGTCTATACTGATAGCCTACGCTAATATAAACAGGATTTTTAGCACTAAAATATTAAATTGTTAAATAAAAACATTTTTGAGAATCATAATGTCGATACAGAACCACTACCTACTAAATTTCTCGTATCTGGCAAATAGTCATTGTTTGTAATCCGCACTTTATAGGTTCCACCATTATCTAGTCCCGTAATTGTTCCTGATTGTGAATTACCTACAGAAAATTGAAGATTTCTCGAATACCAACCCACAATAGAAACGGTATATAGATGTCCTGTATATCCGTTTACTGGGACTCCATACAAATCTGCCACATAGGCATTTGCAGTCACGAGTACTCTATCACTATGTACGGTAAAGTCCGAAGTTGTAAGTGAATAGCGGATGCAAAAAGAAAAACTCTTATCTACACCACGGGAACTTGTATCCCAGCGAACATATTCCCCTGTTTCTGGATTCTCATAATCCTCACCCACATATACAATATCTTCTCCATTCACAATCAGATATGTTCTGTCATCCTGTTCTACCTCATTTTCCTGAGCAGAAACTGTCATAGAAAATGAGAATAACATAACCATGCTTAACAACATCCCTACAATTCTTTTTGTCTTCTTATTCATTCTCCTCCTTCGTTTTTGGATATACAGCATTTCTAAAGCTATATTTTTGCTCCTATATATTTTAGACACATTAAACAGAAAAAATATGACATGAAAAATATTTTTTATACAAATAATTTTGGTATACTTATTTTATGCACATTCCTTAACTTCTTCCTCTTATTTCATTGGAATTCCATCCCCCCTCAAGCCAAGGTCATATCTTTGGTGACCCGTGTTCTTCTGACGCCTAAATCCTTCTTTCCGGCCACACGAAAATGGAATGAGCCATTTCATGCGCAATCGTGGAACGTATTCTTTCTGAACTCATATTACCATTTATAATTGTATAAGGCCTTCCATTGATCAACCACAACTAAAAGAAGAGCACAAGAAACTGATGCTTGACGAATATCAGCATCATTTTCCCAGCATTAGTAAGATCACAAAATATCTATTATTACATAGCCGCTTACAGAAATGCACGGAGTTACAAAGTAGTGTACCTAACCCAGATAAACGTGTACGCTCCACGAGATTGACCCTATAGCCCCGCCCGGACGTATAGCTCTCTGCAAGCCGTTACATTCCAATATACACCCAATCCCAGCCGCGATTCAGCTACTCTTCGCTGAGGATCAGCCTCACAGTCAATGAAATAAACGACAGGAACACATTTCCGCTTTCATAAGCATATCTGTTTTCCTCTTCCAGAAGCTGATATCTGCCGGTATCTCACAAAATATAATTCTCCACCGTAATCACAGCAAAATCATTTCCGTCCGTCATGATATGCCCCTGCATGTATGGATTGTTTGCAGACAGTTCCGTATCCAGCAGATGGATTCCCAGTTCCTCCTGGATCTTTCTGTAATTCTTGTAATCTTTTTGAATCATTCCATATTCATCCGAAACGCCCGTCAGCTCGCCCTGCCCGGCGGAATCCGGCTGTTCCGCAGATGCAGAGGAAAACGATTTCTATTACACCCTTGTCGCATTTTAAAAGACCCCCGCCATTTCTGACAGATGTCTTTACTAACTTTCAAATTGTTGTATCACTGCTGATATATTTCATGCATCACCCCTCTGCGGCAAAGCAATGCTCCATAACAAACGTATATGGCTTCTTCAAAAGCTCTGCACCTTTCTGCACAGAGATCTCATTTTCACTCACTGCGCGGAATACCAACTGCATAAAAAGAACAGGTTCTTCCCTTTCCGTTCTTTCCGGTTCATTCTTCTTCCAGCCAGCCCGCCCGGCCCTGATGTAAAAATCCTTCTCCACACTGTCATTGATGATTCCGCAAATGTTTGCGCGTTTGACCAAAAGATACATGGAAATTCCATACTCCCTGCAGACCAAAGTCATATCCTTGGTGATACGCGTTCTTCTGACGCCTAATTCCCTCTTCGCGTCTCTTTCCGGAAGCAAAAAGGCGCCGCTTATTGCAGTTGCAGTTTCCTCAGCCTGTCTCTCAGCCATATTTTCCGGCCACGCAAAAATGAAATGTGCCATCTCATGCGCAATCGTGGAACGTATTCTTTCTGAACTCATATTACCATTTATAATAATATAAGGCCTTCCATTGATCAAACCATTCATCCCTGAAAACGCGTCACTGTCCATCTCTGTCACATAAACAAGAATCCCTTTATTTTCCAATAATTCAACCAGACCTCTGACAGGACCAAATTCAGCAATTTGAAGATATCTGCGCATTGCCAATGCATCCTTCTCAATATCACCGGATAGTTCTAAACCATGACACAGCGGCGCATCCGGCAAAATTTCTCCGCCCAGTATCTCCACAACCGAATAAAAGCGGTTCATGTATTCTTCCACGGACTCTCTGATATAATCCTGCTGCTTTAACGACAGCTTAGCCGCTTTCCGAAATTCTCCATGGACAAATTCAAGCTTGTCATCTCTACTGCTCAAGAAATCCGTGACCTTCACGCCCAAAACTTCGGCCAGTTTTTTTATGGTATCCATACCAGGCCTTCTTTCGCCATTTTCATAGTAGCTGACAGACATGGGAGAAATGCCGGCTAAAGAGGCAAGTTCTTTCCTGGACATATTATTTTTCAATCTGTAATACTTTAAATTTTTGCAGAACATATCACCGCCTCCTTCTGTTTATATTTTATCACTTTTTTTCGAAAAATAAACACCTATTTAAAAAATTATAGAAAATTTTCTACCTGAACGGTTAAATGATAAAAAAGATGATGTTACCGAAAGAGTTTTGTTTTTCAGCTTGTCCGCTTGCTAAAGTTCTGCTATAATTCGGTGATGTATACCCCAAGGGCACCCCGTTACGGCCATCCGGCCGTTTTACAAAATATAGAACATGCCGCAGCAAAGGAGGTCATTTATGTGGGCAGAGGGCAAAGTACGGATCGTAGATATTGCGAATGAGGTGGGCGTCAGCACCGCCACCGTCTCCAATGTGATCCATGGGAAAACGAAAAAAATTTCCGCTCAGACAATCAAACGAGTGCAGGAAAAGCTGGAGGAACGGGGCTATATCCCCAATATGGCTGCAACGCTTTTGGCGCAGAACAGCTCCCGGATCATCGGAGTGATCATCAACGATCATGAAAAGTATGAAGGCCGGGCGCTGACAGACCCGTTTATCGCATCCTCAATCAACTACTTAGCGGACGAGATCGAACAAAATGATTACTTCATGATGCTCAAAAAAACCACCGATCTGCTGGGAACCGTTAAATTCGCGTCTATGTGGAATATGGCAGGTATGGTGATTCTGGGCTTCTGCGACCATGAGTATCAGGAGCTCCGCAGCCGCATCCACATCCCCTTCGTCGTTTATGACGGCTACTTTGAAAACAGGGGAAGGATTTGCAATCTTCAGCTTGACGACCGGGACGGCGGACGTCAGGTGGGCGAATATCTCCATCGTTTGGGGCATCGAAAGGTTCTCTGCGTCTCGGATAATCAGGAATGTATGGATCAGCAGCGTTATGAGGGTCTGTGCAGCGGCTTGGGGTTTCAGGCAGATTTCATGAAGATTCCCATGCAAAAGGAAATGCGGGATCGTTATTACCGGGAGCATTTTTCTAAGCTTTGCGGTTTCACCGCCATTTTTGCCGTGTCGGATTTCTACGCCGTCGATCTGATTCGCTTTTTACAAAGCTCCGGCATTCAAATTCCCGACGATATTTCTATCATTGGCTTTGATGACAGTGATCTCTGCGAACAGGTCGTTCCATCCCTGACCTCCGTGCGGCAGGACTATCAGCTGCGGGCGCAGATGGCCATCCGTTTGCTGAACCAGATGAAGAAGCAGCCCGAGTATACCGAAAATATTACCATCCCCGTCAAATTAGTCGAACGGAACAGCTGCAAGAGGGTATAGTGACTGTTCTCGGTGCCCTGCACCCCGCTGCAAGGCATCCGGCCAATGAAGCTGCGGTTTCAGGTTATGTGATTAACCCAAAAGGTTATGCGATTAACCCATTGAAAACGCCCGTCTTTCCCGATATACTTGTAGGAAAGGCGGGTGATATTTTATGAAAAAAGAATCCTTTCTGGCAAGCGTGGTTGGAATCGCCGTCCCGGTGGGGCTTCAATCTATGCTGCAGTCCTCTTTCTCTATGATCGACCAACTGATGGTCGGACAGCTGGGAAGTACGGCGGTGGCCGCGGTGGAGGTTGCGGGACGTCCTGCGTTTATTTATTCCGTTGTGCTTGGAGCGGTAGCTGCCATTGCCGGGATCATGATTTCCCAATACCTGGGTATGGAAAACAGAGAAATGGCGGACCGCAGCCTGACGGTCAATCTGACTGCGGCCATAGCTCTGGCTTTGCTGTTTACCGCGCTGTGCGCTCTGTTTCCGGGACAGATCGTGGGACTCTACATCAAGGATGACCCGGCGCTCCTCAACGCTGGACAAAATTATCTGACCTGCATCCTTTGGACATATCTCCCTATGGGCATATCCTCGATCCTGGCCGTTATGGTCCGCTGCCTGGGCCGGGCTGTCTGGCCCCTTGCCGCCGGAATCATTTCAGCGGTTGTGAATACCGGGCTGAACTATGTTCTGATATTCGGGCACTTCGGGCTTCCGGCGTTTGGCGTCAGAGGCGCGGCAGCGGCCAGCGTGATCTCTCAGGCTGTCAATATGCTGCTGATGCTGGCCGTTTTCTGCCTGGTCCACCTACGGGAGCAAAAGGATTTTCGGTTTTCCCTCTCTCTTGGAACAGACGGTTACCGGCAATACCTTATAATGCTGCTTCCTATCCTGGTCACAGAACTGCTTTGGAGCCTGGGGCAGAATGTGAACACCTTTATCTATGGACATTTAAAACCGGGAGACCTGGCCGCCATGTCCATGACCGGCCCGATCCAGGGGTTATTCATCGGGGCGTTGAGCGGCGTTTCCCAGGCTGCGGGAATCCTGATCGGCAAACGGCTGGGCGCGGACAAATACGAGGAAGCGTATCAGGAATCGAAAAAACTGGTGTGCTACGGAATCGCAGGCTCGCTCATTTTGTCGGCACTGCTGATCGGCCTGAGAGGGGTCTATGTGACGTTTTATCATGTCGAGCCCCATGTGCGGGACACCGCGGCCAGACTGCTGCTTGCCTTTTCTGCCCTGGCCCCTGTGAAGGTCGCCAATATGATCCTGGGCGGCGGAGTGGTGCGCAGCGGCGGAAAGACCACCTACATCATGATGATCGACATTGTGGAAACCTGGCTGGCAGGCGTACCCTTAGGGCTGATGACTGCGTTCCTGTTCCATCTGCCCGTGGAATGGGTTTATTTCATCCTGTCCCAGGAGGAATTGATCCGGCTTAGTATGACTTTAATCGTATTCAAACGGAGAAGCTGGATGAGCAGGCTGTCCACAAAGGAATCCCCTTATGGAAAATCGGCCGTTTCATAATATTTCGTTTCCCATATCCGCTTGCTTCCATAACCACAGGATGAAATACTTTTTACATAGAGGTGTCGAAAGCATGGGAATGTATCTGAATCCATTCGACGGCCTGTCCGGGACTATCGCCCGGCTTCTGGGCGGCGTCGAAGTCAGCGTAGATACCAATGGGTTCTCCAATGATCTGATCACGTTCCGCAACCGGGATGATGTACTGACGCTGCTGATCCATCTGGGCTATCTTTCTTATGACCCTGTATGATTGAAAAAGTCCGTTTCGAATGAGCGGACTCGATCCAGCCTCTCTCACCCCAGCCCCAGCACAACCCCGATCAGCCGCACCACGCCTGCCGCCCCCCAGGCGATCAGGCACTGCCCCAGCACGACCCCGACGGCCCACTTCGCGCCCAGCTCCCGCTTCACCGACGCGATCGCCGCCACGCAAGGCGTATACAGCAGGCAGAACACCAGGAGGCTTGCCGCCGCAAGGGGCGTCAGCACAGCGGCGATCGCTTCCGTGGACCCAAACAGCACGGACAATGTCGCCACCACGCTTTCCTTCGCCATAAATCCCGTGATCAGCGCGGTTGAGATCCTCCAGTCCCCAATTCCCAGCGGCCGCAGAAACGGCACCAGCAGACCCGCAGCAGCGGCCAGCATGCTGTCGTGGGAATTATCTACAATATTCAATCCAAAATCAAAGGTCTGCAAAAACCAGATCACAATGGTCGCAATAAAGATCACCGTAAATGCCCTCTGCAGGAAATCCTTTGCCTTATCCCACAGCAGATGCCCCACATTTTTCATGCCCGGCATCCGGTAATTGGGCAGCTCCATCACAAAAGGCACCGCCTCCCCTTTGAAGATCGTTTTCTTCAACACCAGCGCCGACAGAACCCCAAGCAGGATCCCCAGCACATACAGCCCGATCATCACCAGCGCCGCATGTTCCGGGAAAAAGACCGCCGTAAAAAATCCATAGATCGGCAGCTTTGCCGAGCAGCTCATAAATGGGGTCAATAAGATCGTCATCTTCCGGTCCCGCTCCGATGGCAGCGTCCTGGTAGCCATAACCCCGGGCACCGTACAGCCGAATCCCACCAGCATGGGGACGATGCTCCGCCCGGAGAGCCCCATTTTCCGCAGCAGCTTGTCCATCACAAAGGCCACCCTGGCGATGTAGCCGCTGTCCTCCATCATGGAAAGGAAGAAGAACAGGATCACGATGATCGGCAAGAAACTGAGTACGCTGCCCACCCCGTTGAAAATGCCGTCGATAATAAGGGAATGCAGCACCTCGTTCACATCTGCCGCCGCCATGGCCTGATCCGCCATACCCGCAAGCCAGGTGATCCCCTGGTCCAGCAGATCCTGCAGCCATGCGCCGATCACGTTGAAGGTGAGCCAGAACACCAGCCCCATGATCCCGATAAATACCGGGAGCGCCGTGTATTTTCCCGTCAGCACTTTATCAAGCTTCGCGCTCCGGGCGTGCTCCTTGCTCTCCCGGGGCTTGATCACCGTCGCGTCGCAGACCTCTTTGATAAAAGAGAATCGCATATCCGCAATGGCCGCCGCCCGGTCCATGCCGCTCTCCTTCTCCATCTGGCAGATGATATGCTCCAGCATCTCCTTCTCATTCTGGTCCAGCCCCAGGCTTTCCTGGATCTGAACGTCCCCTTCCGCCAGCTTGCTTGCCGCGAACCGGACCGGGATCTCCGCCTGTCTGGCATGGTCCTCGATCAAATGCATGATCCCATGGAGGCATCTGTGGACCGCCCCGCCCTGCTTGTCCTCCCGGCAAAAATCAATCCTGCCCGGACGTTCCTGATATTTTGCCACATGAAGGGCGTGGTTCACCAGTTCGTCCGTCCCTTCATTCTTGACCGCCGACACCGGCACCACCGAGATCCCCAGCATGGCCTCCATCTCATTGATCCGGATGGCGCCGCCGTTTCCCCGGACCTCATCCATCATATTCAGGGCAAGCACAATGGGAATGTCCAGCTCCATGAGCTGCATGGTCAGGTACAGATTCCTCTCGATGTTGGTGGCATCCACAATATTGATGATCCCCTTGGGATGCTCTTTTAACACAAATTCCCGGGTCACCATCTCCTCGCCGGAATAGGGCGACATGGAATAGATCCCCGGCAGATCCGTGATCAGTGTGTTGCTGTGTCCCTTGATCACTCCGTCCTTCCGGTCCACCGTGACTCCCGGAAAATTGCCCACATGCTGGTTGGAGCCTGTAAGCTGGTTAAAAAGCGTGGTCTTCCCGCAGTTCTGGTTGCCCGCCAGGGCAAAGGTCAGAAGCGTACTGTCCGGCAGCGGATGCTCCGTCCCCTTCTCATGAAATCGTCCGCCCTCCCCCAGGCCCGGGTGCTCGATACGCCGCTTCTTGCGGACACTCTCCCCGGACTCCGGCTCCTGGTCCCGGACATCCTCGATCCCAATTTTTTCCGCGTCCGCCAGACGCAGCGTCAGCTCATACCCGTGGATCATAAATTCCATCGGGTCGCCCAGAGGAGCATATTTGATCAATACGATCTCCGTCCCCGGAATGACCCCCATATCCAAAAAATGCTGTCTCAGCGCACCCTCGCCGCCTACCGTGGAGATGGTCGCTTTTTTTCCGATTGGTAATTCCCTCAGTGTCATCATCTCATCCGTCCTTCTCTCTGTTCGGTATGTATCAGAACGATATTCAGTATACCACACCCGAAACGGGGTGTAAAGAAAGCCATCGGACACAGATCTACCTCTCCAGCAAAAAATCAATCAAATATTTATGGATGATCCCGTCCCTGCCAAGCGTCACTTTATCCATGGAAACCACATATTTCGGATAATTATCCTCAATCGCCCGATATACTCCGAATTCCCGTTCGACCACCGCCTCATCCGCCGGGTAATAGGCCGCCTGGACATAGATCTTCTCCTGTCCCCTCTGGGCAATAAAATCCACCTCGCCGCGGTATGTCTTGCCCACATAGACCTTATATCCCCTTGTGATCAGCTCATTGTAGCAAATGGTGTTATATGCTCTAATTGACTTCTTAATCACGAGATTTCTCATGGCTAGTGAAGGACACATTTAGAGCATTTTTCATACAAGGAGGGCTATGCCATGATGAAAACAAAAATCACCCCGTT
>Ga0137308_100845_pt1 | contig 39944 bp, 25 predicted proteins | sample Inofrocosms_June_FD_97181 | JGI IMG/M metagenome (GOLD analysis project Ga0137308, IMG submission 97181) | Mouse cecal microbial communities from Vienna, Austria - N-Acetylneuraminic and N-Acetylglucosamine D2O microcosms_June | ecosystem: Host-associated > Mammals > Digestive system > Large...
CCCGCTATGACAAACTTGATGTCATCTTTTTGACTTTTGTCTATTTTGCTCTTGCTGTGGATGCTCTTATGTGAACACGTCCTAGGAATATTATGTCTTCGGTATAAAGCATTCCCCAAACAGAACCACATACAAAGGACTGCACCGGCTACATACCAGGGGTAACTGTGGGATTCCGGCAAAAGGGCGTCTACCGTCAAACAGATAACAACAACAGCAAAGGAAACAAAAAGAAAGCTGTGCAGAATCAGTTTCTGTATTTTCCAGGCTTTAGGAGATACGTTGGGAAATAAGGAAGAATCTGGATCAGGTTCTCCGTAAAGAGGATTCTGGCACAATGGACAGCGCTTCCTGTCGCCAGTCACATGTATTTTACAGTATTTGCAGAACAAAAGCCCTTCCATCTCCTTTGTTTTGTAGTTTTTAATCATTTGAAGAAATTACGATATCCGGGTCTAAAGCTGCAAAAGAACGGAAAAAGCCTTTTTGAATATCGCCTCCAACAAAAGGCGCTGTAAGACTTAATACAAGCCGATCCTGATAGCTGCATGCACAAAGCTGGATATGATCCGTACTCATAAATACATCAAAGCTATGGATATAAGGCGCCAGCTTTTCCGGCATGGTAATTCGTCCCAGATTGGAGATTCCTCCGGAAGTCATCCGGCGGGAATACTGGTTTGCAATGGATAACCCAATATCTTTAATAGGCAAAGGCAAAATCCGGATAAAAGACCGGTGCTCTAAAGCAGACATACGGTTCATTCTTTGAGCCATTTTTTCCTGGGTTAATTCCCGTTCAAAACAGCTTTGCACCGATTGCAGAACGGCTTCTTCTGGATCATTCCCGCTGGTAAAGCGATGGGAAACATGAAAAACAGCAAAAAAATTTCTTGCGGATTCCGAAGCAAAAAAATTGCGCAGGTTTACAGGCACTGTTAAAGTAACCGGCTTGCGAAGCTCCCGGACAGGCAGTACACCGGCAATCGCCCGCAAAAGCTGTACGCAAAGATAAGCTGTCATAGAGGAGTGAAGTTCTTTTACCCGCGCTAACACCCGTTTTACGTCCATTTCTCCCTCAACGACGCGAATCCCAGGTAATCGTGCACCTTTTACATGAGCGGCCGAAATGGGGCGTTCCTGGGCTTGTGAGGCGGTTTCCTGGTAATATTTAGCGAAGCTGTCAATGCTTTTTTCTGTGGGAGAAGCTCCGTAGTCCAGAATCACTATATCTCCTAATTCCGGATGGCACAGGGTAAGATACCGGGCAACCAAAGTCCGCAGAAATTGAAGGGCACCTGTACCATCAGTCAAAACGTGGCAGACTTCTAAATTGATCCGTTTCCGGTACCAGCTTACATCAAATAAAAGACGGCGTTCCCCACGGGCATACAAAGGGGAACAAGGGGGACGGTCTTCTGGATGGACTTTAGGGGAAAGCCTGGGGGAAGGCTCCAGAAAATACCAAAACAATCCACGCCGTAATACACTATGGTAAATTGGAAAATTCTCAAGGACTTCGTCCAAAGCAATTTGCAGGAAATCAGGATTTACTTCTTCTGTCAGCTGGCAGGCAAAGCGGAAAACCTTCGGATCGCGCCGGCCCATAACAGATGCATATAATTTCGCGGCATTATCCAGCCGGGTCCATTCCGTATTAGAGTTTCTCAAAGAAAATCATCCGTTCAAAGGTTTTTCAGAAACCGATTGATCCGTCCATAAGTCATCCGAACAATCGGAACTCTCGGGGATAATGAAAAATATCCATGCAGGGCATTGGGAACCCGGAAACATTCCACTTGGTTTCCGGCGCGCCGTAATGCTGCGGCATAAGTTTCACCTTCATCCCGTAATGGGTCATGTTCCGCAGAGAAAAGCAAGGTTGGCGGCTGGCGGGAAAGATCCCTGCAAAGTAAAGGGGCTACATAAGGATTATTTTTTTCCTCCTGGGGGGCGTAATAGGACATATAATCTTGCAGCCGTCTTGCCGTTAATAAATAGTTTTGTCCGTTTTCCCGCAGGGATGGGAAAGGGGAATTTTCTGAATAGTCATTCCATAATGCAGGGTAAAGCAAAATCTGTGCAGTAGGCAAGAAATCTCCTGTATCCCTGGCCCGTAAAGATACGGCAGCACATAGATTCGCGCCGGCGCTGTCCCCGATTAAAACAATATCCTGGCCGCGAATCCCCCATCGGGAAGGATGGGTATAGAAAGATTCCGTCACAGAATAACAGTCGTCCAGCCCGGCAGGAAAAGGATGCTCTGGAGCCAGGCGGTAGTCAACAGAAACCACGCAGCGTCTTGTGATCTGGGCCATAACCTGGCAAACCCGGGCATAGCTTTCCGTTCCTCCGCTTGTCCATCCGCCGCCGTGAAAGAAAAGCAGGACCCCTGAAGGGGCTACATCCTGAGGGAAAAAAAGATGAATTGGGACGCCGTTCCCAGCGGTAAGATTTCTCCAGCGGTTGGGATGGAATATGGCAGGCCGTCCTAAAGCAGCTTTCAGCCTTCGTTCCAAAAGGTAGTGATCCGTAAGCTGGTTTGCTACCTGAGAAGCCGCAGACAGGACAGCAAAAGCAATTTCTTCAAACAGCAAAAAAAAACCTCTTTTCTAAATTTATAGTATAACATAAGAGCAGGGGAATGAACAGGCTGTTGATTTGTATAAAAAATACAAACTTTGCAGTAATCAGGGAGGTTTGCGCCACTGATTGAGTGAAAAGAATTTGAGGAACGACTGCGAGGGGATATGAGATGATGAAAAAGAAACTGCTTACGGTTTTAATTTGTTCATTTGCACTGGCTTTTTGTATTTCCGGGCCTGTTCTTGGGGCAGAAGACCCGCCCCAAGGGGAGGGGTACCACGAAGGGGAAACGGAAGAAGGGAACAAAGAGAATACAGATTCCCCCAATCCCAATCCGGAGGATGAATCCAACAAGGAAACTGAAAATAACCAGGAAAACACAGATACAGACCATAAAACCGATTCCGGTGACAAGCAGGAAGGACAGGACCCAGATCAAAAGCCCGATCCCGACCCGGAACCGGAACAGCCCAAACCGGATGAAAAACCGGAAGGAATTTCAGTTGATCCGCAAACACAAAAAATGATTGTAGATATTTCCCTAATGAAAGTAGTCCAGATCCAAGGGAACAACATCAGTTTTTCCTATTTGGATGGCCGGGACTATAAGGGAAGTACAACTATCCCTGCTGCTGGCTGTATCTTCCGAAAAGCCCCTGGTACAGGGACATCTGTTACTTTTCTTTCCCCATCTGTCCCGATTTTATTGGAAGGGGCAAGCACAGGAACCCCTTACACCTATCAGGTAACAGGAAATTTAGAGAATGTTTCCTCTTTGCAAGTAAATGGAATTTTATGGTTCCCGCAAAGCGCTTCTTTTTCAGGAAATATTACCGCAAGTCGTGTTTCATCAAAAAATAAGCTTACGATAAAAAGCGGAAAAATTTCCCTTGGCGCCTTGGACGCGGCTGAAATTGCGGTAGAAGGCGGCGATTTAACCATACAGGACACTATCCAGACAACAGGCCCCCTTTCTATTACAGGCGGTACGGTATTATGCAAGGGAGCCATCCAGTCAAATGGAGCGATTCAGATTGCTTCTGAGGGATGGTCCGTAACAGCCCGCCAGATTACAGCCGGGGATCAGATTACCCTTTCCAAAAAAACTGGTGTAACAGCAAATGCACTTTCCGGTACGTCTTTAAATCTTACGGAAAACAGTTCTTTTTCCCTTTCCAAGGCAGATTCCGCCTTATATGGACAGGGAGTCCTTTCCGGTGATATATCCATTTCCGGCGGATCAATCCTTTCCGCTGACGGTGATATACAAGCGAGAAATATCACAATTTCATCTGGATCTTTTGTGAACAATCGCTCGTTAAGTGCCTCTGGGACGCTGTCTGTGCCAAATGGAGGCACACTCCAAGGAGGCGGAACCATTCAAACAAAGGACTTTTCTGACGGCGGAATTGTAAAGGCTTCAAACTTCACAGCAACAAACCCAATTCAGATAAAAAGTAACATGGAAGTGACAGGTACAATATCAGCCCCGGCCCTGACAGTGGAAGGAACTTTGAACGCAGGAAAGATCCAATCCAACCAACTGAAAGCCCCTAAATCCCTGGCGATTCCCAATACAGAATTAGCAATCGGAACAGGCGGAATTGACGTACAAGGGGATTTCAAGGCGTCTGGCGGAAGCTGTTCCGGCCCAGTGACAGCGGCTTCTGTCACTTTCACAAAGCCATTTCAAGGGTCCAGCATCACCACATCCACAGGAGGCGTTACTGCCCAGCAGCTTACTTTAAGCGGAGCACTCCGGTCTAAAGATGGGATCAGTTTAAGCGGCCCATTCCGTGGAAAATCCATAATAGCAGAAAAAGGAAATATTACTACTGGCAGCAGCGGCACCATTGTTCAGGCAGATTCTGTGGAAGCTTTAAAAGGCGCTGTCAATTTAGGCGCGGCCTCTAAAGTAAGCGGCCGGATTTATGGAGAAACTGGTGTTTCTCTCAATGAAAGCAAATGCGGCAGCATTTATGCAGAAGGCCCCGTTACTTTAAAAGGGAAAATCAATACCGGAAATATCACAGCAAAAGCTTTCACCACCAATAGCGAAACTTATGCTGATAAAATAAGCTGCACAACAGGAAGCATATCTGCATCCTCTGTTTTGAACTGTGATTCTTTGACAGCTTCCGGGGCGTTAACAGTACGCGGAAGGATTTCAGCCAAAGGAAAAGTAACAGGGAAACCCATTACCACCCCATCAGGCGGGATTATCCATGCAAGCTCCGTCAGCGGCATGGATAACGGGTATCGAGGAAAACTGACAATCATTACACCTTTTGGTTCCAATAAAACCGTTTATATTGAATTAAAGCTTTCAGGGGATACGGCAAAGGGCTTTGATGTGAAAACAGATAAAAACGGCAAAATCTATTTTGAAAATTTAGCCCCCGGAAATTATACGGTTTATGCCCAAAACGGCTCAAACGGGCGAAAAGATACTGTAAAAGTTCCCTCCAATGGAACAGCAACTTTAGATTTACGCTCCAGCGCCGGAACCAACAGTAGCGGCCAAACCACTGGCGGCAGCAGCTTTTTTGATGAGGACGAATTCTGGGAAGATGTTTCAGACAGCATCCGTTCAGCCAAAAAAGGCGCTACTGTCCGGGTCAGCGCTTCTAAAGCAGATACGGTACCTACATGGATTTTGGAAGAGCTGAAAGACCGTCCAATTACGTTAAAATTAACCCATGGCCGGGATTCTGTAACCATCAACGGAAAAAATATGTATAAAATTCCCAGCAACAGGGTTTATTATCTTTTTGAAGATTTGGCCGATCTTTATGAATTCCCACCTGATCACAATGATATAGATGATGAGTTTCCGGTTGTGGACGATGATCCATTATTAGGAGGAAACACGCAAAAGCCAAATTCAAGCAGTTCTTCTGTGGCAACTCCGCCGCCTGCACCTGCGCCATCATTGCCCACAAATCCTGTTACACCGCCTCCGGCAGTGCCTGCACCAGTTGTCCCGGGAATATCAGGAGGCGTATCCTCCGCAACCGATCCGGATGAAAGCTCAGATTTGGAAGACGATACTTCCAGTGATACAGAAATTTCTGAACCTGAAGCTCCAGAAGAGCCAGACGATTTAGAAGATCCGGAAAAACCGGAAGATCCTAAAGAACCGGATCAGCCGGTTGAAACGAAAAAACCGGTATCTGCTGTTCCGGTTATGATAGCAATTGGATTACTGATGTTGTCTTTAGGCGGAATTTCAATTGGATATGTTGTCTATAAGCGGACACAAGAAAACAAAGACAGCAATGATTTGCCCTGAACGTAACGATTGATGAGATGATAGGAAGGAAAGGAAAAGTACCATGAAAAAGTTTTTGAAACGGCTTTTAGCCTTAACCGCAGCTTTGGCAGCTTTAACAGCCTTGGCAGCGCCTCAAGTTATGGCTGAAACCATCAATCCAGCAAAAGACCTGACATCTTTGTCAGGTGCTCCTATTGACAAAGACGGAAAACAATATGCCTCTGTGGATGCAACTGTAACGCCGGGTCAGACTGTTTATTTCCTTTTGCCAGGGAGCGCAGGCAAAATTTTAGGAAACGACCGGAATATCCGGCTGTCTGTAAGGAAAAACAGAAACAGCAAATATATCAATCGGATTTATTTGACAGAACGGTATCTGCCCCCCAGAACGAATAAAGATGATTATATCGTTCCAAGCGGCATAACAAATAACAACTATTACGCAACCAATGCGGTCAAAGCTTATGCCCGGCACCAATATGTAGCCGTAGAAATTAAAGATTACACAGGCTCCGAAGAAATCCGGCTGGATTTTGACTTGAATTTTACAGTCCGGCGGGATTCCACTACCGGATATGGATTTTCTTACGGCGTGGGCCGGACTGACCGGGTAGCCAACCCCAAAGATCCAAAAGCGGCCATTTGGATGGATAATCCGGCATTTATTGAAAATTCCAAATTTAAGGAAACTGGGGACCGGCTGACATTAAGCGGGCGTATTTATGTAGGCAACAAGCAGACTAATGGATATGATACCAGCGTAACCGTAGGCGGAGCAGGAAAAACAATAAAAATAGCCGCTTCTGACAGCAACTTTGTTTCTTTTGATACAAAATATGATACCATTGCAACCCTGGAATTCACAGGGAGCAGCAATCCGGAAAATTTCATTGCAAGGCTTTCCACAAAATGGACTTCCGGCCTTCTTTCCAAATTCCGCAATACAGATGCCGTAATTTGGCGCTTTACTCCAGCAAATATTGACTGTGACAGCCGGGCAAAATTAACCCTTAGCAATCCTTTTGATGAGGATCAAAATCCAAACCGCGTCTATATTTACACAGTCAATTCCAACGGTGTCCTTCAGGATGTGACCAATAAATTCACCTATGATGAAGACGAAGACGTTTATTATACCCGCACCAGAACCCTTGGGACCTATATTATTTCTGATAAAAAAGTAAACATCAGATAATAGAGAAACACGAAAAAGCCCGCTGAAAGATAATCTTTCAGCGGGCAACTATTTTTTATGGACAAAATGGATTTAAGGCTCTGATTCCTCGCCAATATCCAAGCCGCTGTTTCCTTTGCTGGCAATAATGACTTGCCCTTGAAGCGCGGCGCCTTCATCAATGGCGATAATGGCGGCTTTAATATTGCCTACCACCACGGCATTGGAGCGGACATAGACCTTATGAGAAGCGCTAATATCCCCTTTAACCTTGCCATCCAGGGTTACTTCCTGAGCGGACAAATTTCCAATCATAATGGAATCTTTATCCATAAATGTAAAGCCGGTTGCGTTTACATCTCCCTTTAATTCGCAGTGTTTTAATTCTACATCATTGCCGGACAAGTTTCCTATTACTTTTCCGTCGATCTCTAAATTTCCAGTAGCTGTCAAATTCCCTTTGATTTTTCCCATCATCCGGACATTTCCAGATACGGTTAATTCTCCGGTAATGATAGCACTTTCAGAAATCACAGTGATTTCGCCTTCTGCTTTTGGCTGTTCCGAATCCACATCCGGAATGGAAAAAGACAAAGACGGGGCAAAGGGAGAAGCTTTTGGTTCTGGTTTGACTTCCGGTTCATCATCAAACGCAGGGAATGCAAAAGCACCGCGTCCGCCCATGCCAAAAGCTTCTGAAGGGGCTTTGGGAGCGGGACGGGAAGCTGTCATAGAAGAAACTGGCTGCATGGGAGCCGGCTTTGGAGCTGGCGCTGGTGCAGGTGTTGGAGCCGGAGCAGCCATAGCAGGGGCAGCAACAGGAACCGGTGCTGGCGCCGGTGCAGGTGCTGGGGCTGCAACAGGTTCTTCTGGTTCGGGAGCTTCTTGAGAAAGGTTTTCTCCAGAAAGAGGCTCCTCTTCTTCCATATCATCTGTTTCTGGAAAATATCTCTTATTAAAGTACGATGAATACTTTTTCATAGTCCTGTACCTCCGGGAAAATGTGAACCCTCGGGCCTTGCTGGGGTTCCTTTTCATTTTTTTGTTTTTATCCGATTACGGGGATCGCTGACCCATACGGGCAGCCAGGAAAAGCGCTTCCGCCGGAAAACCGGTACTTGTGCTGTTTCCCGAGCAAAAACCGGAAACTTAAAAAAGGCCCCCCATAATTACATATATCATAACATAATTTATTCAAAGGAGCAATGAGGGTTTTCAGTTTGAATCAAAAAAAAGTCGTTTTTTGTCGTATTTGAATAAGGCAAATTTCTACGATTTCCCTGGATTACATAAAACTCTAATTTAACGAAATTGTAAATATTATCCATTTTAACCCGTATTTTTCCATAAAAAAGCTTTTTCTTGACCGTATCTCTGCTAAATGGTATTGTATAAGGGCTGATTTTTTGCCGGAAAGGAACTTCAATATGAACCCAGAACTTCTTTTTACCCCAGGGGACATCCTGTTGCCCCAAGATACCGATATGCGGAAATGGAGTGTCATTGCATGTGACCAATATACATCCCAGCCGGAATATTGGGATCAATTGGGGGATTATGTGGGGGACGCCCCTAGTACCCTGCATATGGTTTTTCCAGAAGCCTATTTAAGCCGGGATGATGGAAAGCGGATTGCTTCCATTAACCATACCATGCAGGATTATTTGAAAAAGGGGCTGTTCCGGTCTTATCCTGACAGTTTCTTCTATGTAGAAAGAACCCTTACAGATGGAAGCATCCGGAAGGGCCTGATTGGAAAATTAGATCTGCTGGAATATGAATACAGCGAGAAAAGCCAGTCTTTAATCCGTCCTACTGAAAAAACAGTGGAAAGCCGTATCCCACCTCGGGTAAAAATCCGGGAACATGCTCTTTTAGAACTGCCCCATATTATGGTACTGATCGACGATCCCGGAAAATCCGTTATAGAACCTGTTTCTGATGAATCCGGTAATTATGAAACCCTTTATGATTTTGACCTATGGGAAGGCGGCCATATTTGTGGAAAACGGATTCCAAAAGAAAAAAATCAATCCATCTGTGCTGCTTTTGGTTCCCTGTTTTCCCGGCATTGTGCCCAAGGAAACCCGGCAATTCTTGTAGGAGACGGCAATCATTCTCTGGCAACGGCAAAAGCCTGTTTTGAAAAACTGCGCCAGACCCTACCCAAAGAGCAATGGATAAACCATCCTGCCCGATGGGCTTTGGCGGAACTGGTCAATTTACAGGATGATGCTTTAAAGTTTGAACCGGTTCATCGGGTCGTATTTGATACAGATCCGAAAGCCTTATTATATGATTTGCAGAATACGTTTCCTGTTGATGGACAAGGCTTCCCTTTACAGTGTATCATCCAGGGCCAGGAACAAACCATTCCGGTTGGATTCCCCGCCGGGATTCTTCCGATAGGGCCTTTGCAGAAGTTTTTGGATACCTGGTTAAATACACATACTGGTGTTTTAGATTACATCCATGATGACGGGGCTTTGCGGGATTTGGCTTCCCGGTCCGGCTCCATTGGATTTCTGCTGCCGCCGATGGAAAAGAACGCCTTGCTCCCTACCGTACAGCAGGAAGGCTCTTTGCCCCGGAAAACCTTTTCTATGGGACATTCCTGCGAAAAACGCTATTATTTAGAGGCAAGGAAGATATTGCCTTAGAACCTGTCTGACAGAAAGGAGAACAAAAAATGCTTTTATCCCTGGAAGGCGCTTCCAAAATATTCGCAGACCGCGTTATTTTTCAGCGCACTTCCATTAAAATTGAAGAAGGCGACCGAATTGGCGTGGTAGGCGTCAATGGTGCTGGAAAAACAACTTTGCTCCGGGTTTTAACCGGGGAATTGCCCCTGGAAGAAGGCCAGCGAATGACAAAACGGGGGCTTACTCTAGGGTATCTGCGCCAAAACAGTGGTATAACCCCTTCCAATACCATTTATGAGGAAATGCGCAGTGCGTATGCCCCTTTATTGGAGGCAAAAGCCCGTATGGATTTAATTTCCAAGGAAATGGAAAAATCATCTTCCCAGGAAAACACCCCGTTAGCCGAAGAATATGCAAAATTAGAAGCCTATTTTTCATCTAACGACGGCTATAACATGGATGTGCATATTGAAACAGTCCTGCGCGGGATGGGATTTGGAGAGTGGGACCGGAATACGTTATGTGCTTCTTTGTCCGGCGGAGAAAAAACCCGGCTTTCCCTGGCAAAAATTCTGCTGCAAAAGCCGGATCTGCTGCTGTTGGACGAACCTACTAACTATTTGGATTTATCCGCTTTGGAATGGCTGGAACAGTACCTGACCTCTTTTAAAAATTCTTTGGTCGTAGTATCCCATGACCGGTATTTCTTGGATCAGATATGCAACCGTATTTGGGATGTTACCCAAGGCACCGTAAAAGCTTATCCCGGGAATTATTCTAAATATTTCCAGATAAGGGAAAATAACTACCAGGAACAGCTTAAAAACTATCAAAAAGAACAGGAAGAAATCGAAAAACTCAAAGATTATATTGCCCGAAATAAAGTGCGGGCTTCTACGGCAGCTATGGCGAAAAGCCGTGAAAAACAACTGGAAGCCCTGGAAAAAGAACGTGCTTCTCATCCACTTCCGCCGCCTTTGTTGCCTGTGCGGATTCGTTTCCGTTTTCAAGATGGCCCCGTAGAAAATGTTCTGGAAGTAAAAGATCTTTCCTTGCGGGCTGGGGGGCTTGCCCAGGGGCGGAAGCTTTTTGAGGGAGTCAATCTGAAAATATCCAGAGGGCAGCGGGTAGCAATATTGGGGAAAAATGGTGTGGGAAAATCTTCCTTATTGCGGGCTTTCATGGATCAGCATCCTTTAGAAAAGGGACAGTTCCGCTGGGGAATTGGAGTGCGTCCCTCCTGGTTTGAGCAGGAATCGGAGCATTTATGCGCATCCCATACGGTATTGGAGGAAATGCGTTCACGGTTTCCCAGGGCCGTGACCCAGGATCTCCGGCAAACCTTAGCTTTTCTGCAATTTCGGGCAGAAGATATTGAAAAAGAAGTACGTTCCCTTTCCGGCGGAGAAAAAGCCCGTTTAAAATTAGCTATTATGATGTTTCAATCTCCAAATCTGCTATTGCTGGATGAACCTACCAATCATCTGGATTTGATGACAAGAGAAGCCTTAGACCAGGCCTTGGAGGAATTTGGAGAAGCTGGTGGAACGGTTCTGGCAATTACCCATGACCGTTATCTGCTGAACCGTATGCCCTGGAGAATATTGGAGCTTTACCCGGAAGGAATCCAGGAATATAATAATTATCAGGATTATTTACAGACAAGACAAGCTTTTTCTGGCTTTGAAGAAAGAAAAACAGAAAAAATAAAAAAAGAAATCAAAGAAGATCCCCACCATAAGGGAAAAAAACAAAGAGCTTTAGATGCTTCCCGCCGCAAACGGTATGGAGATGTAGAACGGGAAATTTCCCAGTTAGAAGCTATGATTTCCCAGAAAGAAGCGGAGCTCTCCCCAGAAATTTACAGCGATTACCAGAAATTACAGGAAGCTTATGAAGAATTAAACCAGATGCGGCAGGATTTAGAAGCCCGTCTGGAAGAATGGGCAGATTTGGAAAGCGAGTTGAAAGAAGGATTATGATACAAAAAAGACAGCATTCTTGGATGGGAAAAACAGCCCGTTCCTTATCCTTCTGGGGAGGTGCTGCCTCCTTTTCCCTGGGATTGCTTTCCCTTCCTTCCCTTGTTTTCAATCTTGGATCCGCAGCTTTATTGGCATTTGGCGGTACGGCAATGGCCCTGCCTATCCTTTGGGACCGGTTTGACGGCTGGGGACGGGTTCCCCGGCGCCTCCATGAAGTAAGCGACCACCGGCGTCCTCCCGTTCCTTCCTGGTGGAAAAAACTCCGGATTTCTTTGGCGGCATGTCTTGCGCTGGGAGCTGCTGTTGGGACAGGGCTTAGTATTGCAATGGCTGCGGCAATCTGGAATACACCGCCGGAAAACGCTACTGTAATTGTGTTGGGCTGCAAAGTTTATGGAAGCCAGCCTTCTCCCATGCTTCAGCGCAGGCTGAACACAGCCCTGAAATACTTAGAAGCCAACCCGGAAAGTGTTGTTGTTTGTTCCGGCGGTCAATCTGCCGGAGATCCTTACAGTGAAGCCAAGGTTATGGCCCAATATCTTTATGACCATAAAATTTCACAGGAACGGATTTTTCTGGAGGAAAAATCCACTTCCACAGCAGAAAACCTCACTTTTTCGGCTCAAATCATTCGGGATAATGGTTTACCTACTGAAATTGCATTAGCAACAGATGGCTTTCACCAGCTTCGGAGCCAGATTTTTTCACGAAAAAACGGGTTGAAACCCAGCGCATTGCCAGCATCCACTTCCTGGAATGTAATCCCCTGTTATTGGGTCCGGGAATGGCTGGGATTAGCAAAAGCATTATTTCAGTAATTTTTTTCCTGATATGGATAAAAAATACCGCAATCACTAGTTGTATTTTAGAATTATTGTGATATATTACAGAATATTTAGGAAAAGATTGACAAAAAACCTCGTGAATGTTATTCTGGACTTATTACCAGTTATAGGAATCTTTTTACGAGGAGGTGCATGGATCTATGACAATGACCCGGGAATCAGATTATGCAGTACGGATTATGCGAGCATTATCTCATGGAAGCCTTAAAACCGTAAAGGAAATTTGTGGTGAGGAAGCAATTCCAACACAATTCGCTTACAAAATCTTGAAAAAATTATCAAATGCCGGATTGATTCAAATTATCCGGGGGGCGGCTGGAGGCTATAAGCTGGATAAGGATCTGCATGACGTCAGCTTGTTGGACATTATGCACGCTATCGGCGAAAAAGGCGTAGTGAATGCCTGCATCCAGGACAATTACCAGTGTACTTGGCGCGAAAAATACCATAAGCCTTGCCAAGTCCATGAAGAACTTGTACGGATCCAAGGCACTCTGGATCATGAATTGGAACGCCATTCCATCCACGAAATTTTATATGGAGAATCCAAAGGGGAAACGCACTAAATATCCGGCGCTTCCCCTTTTTTTGTCCATTTTTTTAATTTAACGGTTCCATTTTTCACATAGTGCATTGATTTGGTCTGCAAAACGGGCTAAATCTTTATTGGCTCCGCCGCGGTTGTGCTCAATAACCACCATAAGCCGTTTTCCTGCCGCAATAAGGCGTCCAAAAACGCCAGTAGGCAGGCTGGAAGATTTCGTTTGCACCTCTGGACGCCGGATGCCGTCCCGGATCTTTACATTATGCAGCAGATCATATTCTTCTCCAAAATCCGGCGCTGTCACAGGGACATGGTACCGATCTGCAAGAATCTGGGAAAAGGTATCGCAAATAGATGCTTCTCCATGGACAACAAAAATATGCTCCGGCGGGTATGTGAAGGAATCCAGCCACCGCAGCAAACCAGGCTGATCCGCATGGCCGCTTAACCCTTCCAGCCTGACAACTTCTGCATTTACATCAATAGACTCCCCAAAAAGCTTAACAGAGGGGGCTCCTTCTACAATCAGACGGCCTGTTGTGCCGTGGGCCTGATAGCCTACAAAGACAATAGTACATTCTTCCCGCCAAAGGTTATGCTTTAAATGGTGTTTAATCCGCCCTGCTTCACACATGCCTGACGCGGAAATAATAACTTTCGGTGTAGTATCAAAATTGATATTTTTCGATTCTTCACTGGTAACAGCCGTGATTAAATTCGGAAATTGAATGGGATTGATTCCACGACGCAGCAGTTCTATCGCTTCAAAATCATAATTTTCCCGGTTCCTATCAAAAATCTGGGTCGCTTCAATCGCAAGAGGGCTGTCCACATAAACCGGGAAATTGGGATGTCCCGTAATAATCTGCCGTTCTTTAATTTCCCGGATAAAATAAAGCAGCTCCTGGGTCCGCCCAACTGCAAAAGACGGGATAACAACATTCCCACCCCGGTCAAAAGTCCTTTGGATAATCTCTGCCAGGGCTTCACAATAGTCCGGCGGTTTCTGATGGGTACGGGTTCCATAAGTAGACTCAATTACAATATAATCTGCCCCCATCAGATAGCTTGGATCGTTGATCAAAGGCTGATTCAAATTTCCAACATCCCCGGAAAAAGCGATTTTCTTCGTAATTCCATTTTCAGTTACCCATACTTCAATAGAAGCACTTCCCATTAAATGACCTACATCTGTAAACCTTATGGAAATTCCTTCCTCAAGATGTACGGTTTTCCCATAAGAGCATGGCATAAATAAAGAAATCGCTTTTTCTGCGTCTTCCATTGTATACATTGGCTCAATGGGATCTCGGCCAGCTCTTTTTCCTTTCCGATTTTTCCATTCCGCTTCAAATTCCTGGATATGAGCCGAATCCCGCAGCATAATTGCACATAAATCCCCTGTTGCTTCTGTTGCACATACACTGCCCCGGAATCCATACTTTGCAAGCAAAGGAATTCTTCCAGAATGGTCAATATGGGCATGGGTTAATAAAACATAGTCAATTTCCCCCGGCGTAACCGGAAGCTCCTGACGTTCATATTCATCCGGGCCTTGCTGCATACCGCAGTCAATTAAGATTTTTTTCCCGCAGGCTTGAAGATAATGACAGCTTCCTGTCACTTCATGAGCCGCGCCAAGAAATGATAATTTCATATTTGGGCCTCCCGTCCATATTTCATCCGCAGTTCTTATCTGCCATACTCCCGTAAAAAATACAGCAGATTTTCCCTTGCTTTTACTTTCATTATAACATAAATCCAAAGGATTTTGGACATGAAAAAAGCTTTTATTTCCTACTTATTAGTAGGGTTAAAATTGTATAATTTATTAAACAATTTTATCAACAATATATAATTTTTATATAAAAAGTTTTCAACGATTTTACACCCCAAAAACCGCCTTTTTCTGTACTAAATCTCACATTTAAAAAAATCAGATCGTATCAAAACTCACCTTTAAACGTATCAAAACTCACCTTTAAACGTATCAAAACTCACATTTCAACGTATAAAAACTCACATTTAAACAGAAAAAACCCCGTGTTTATGCGGGTTTACGGGGTCCCTAAATATATATAAATATATATAAATATATATAAATAGAAAGGCCGTTTTTTAATCCCTCAAAAAAAAAGAACGGCAATCATGCTATAAACATGATAAAAAATTGACAAGCTCATATAAAAATGATACAATGCCCTTATTCCATAAAAAATCCAAAGAAGGTGCCCCCATGCCAGCCAAAGATATAAAAAATACTCCCCAACGAAAAATGATGGAATTAAGAAATTACAAGGTTGTAAAATCAAATGACCTGATCCAAAAATCCCGTTTTAATCTTTCCTTACAAGAACAAAAAATTATATTATATCTAATCAGCAAAGTTAAACCAGAAGACACAGAACTGAAAGAATATATCTTTGAAATCCGGGACTTTTGTAAAATTTGTGGGATCGACCTTAATAACGGACAAAACTATAAAAACATCAAACAAACTCTAAAATCTTTAAGAGATAAAAGTATATGGATTACTCTGGAAGATGGATCAGAAACTACACTTTCATGGATCGATAAAATCACGATAAACAAAAACAATGGTTCTATCAAAATAAAAATAGACGACATGATGAAGCCTTACCTGATTCATCTCCAAAGGCATTTCACCTCTTATGAACTTCTTTATACCCTTGCTATGAGAAGCCAATACAGCATCCGTTTATATGAAATCCTGAAAAGTTATGCCTATAAGAAAAATAAAATATTCGATATAGAAGATTTAAAACGTACCCTTTCTGCCGAAAATTATACCCGCTTTCCAGATTTCAAAAGATATGTCCTTGATATAGCAGTACGTGAGATGAATGAATTTTCAGATTTAGCCATCGCATATGAACTCATCAAAGAAAGCCGCAGATATGCAAAAATCAACTTTTCTATCCAAATCAAAAAAAACATGCAGGACCGAATGCAAACATGGGCCAGAATTGACGAGATCATCAACCCAGAACAAATCTCATTGCTTGAAAAAACCTGCGGCGAAAAGATATAGAAAACAAAGTAAATCAATAAAATTTACCTTGCCAGCTATCCCGTTTTATAAATTCTTTGTCAACATCATTCAGTACGCAAAGCTTTTTCCGGCTCCATTGAGGTGCAATTAAAGTTTGTGCTTCCCCGTCCCCAGTCAATCTTCCAATAATCGTATCAGGCGGAAGAACTTCCAGCTGGCTGCAAACAGTCTGAATAAAAGCATCTCGCTCCATAGGAATATATTTCCCGTCGAAATACCAGCCGCTTAAAACAGTCCCCTTTTCTACATACAGCAGGTGCAGCTTGACAAGATAAGGGCGCAGCATACTTATTTTCCGGGCAGATTCTATCATCATATCCGGAGATTCTCCCGGCAATCCGTCAATCAGATGAATCCCTGTCAAAATTCCTCTTTTCTGCAACTTTTCATAGCCCGACAAAAAATCTTCCCAGGTATGGCACCGGTTAATACAAGCCCCTGTTTCATCATGTACGGTTTGCAGGCCCAACTCTACGGTAAAATAAGTTTTTTTAGAAAAATACTCCAATAGCTCACAGACCCCATCAGAAAGGCAGTCAGGCCGGGTTGCTATTGCAAGTCCTTCTATACTTTTTACAGCCAAAGCTTCGTTATAAAGGCATTTAAGCCGCTCTACGGGGGCATATGTGTTGGTGTGGGCTTGAAAATAGGCAATAAACCCCGCTTGGGGCCATTTTTTTTGCATCAAAGCCATTCCCTGGCGAAGCTGATCCGTTATAGAAAGCTCGGTATTTCCTTCTGGCGCTTTGCTGCCATTTAAACAATAAATGCAGCCTCCTGTTCCTTTTTTCCCATCCAGATTCGGACAGCTCATGCCGCCATCCAGACAAACCCGAGCCATTTTCTTTCCAAATTGTTTCCGCATAGCGTAATCATACGTATGATACCGCTTGTTGCTGTCTGAATATGGAAAATCATTTTGTTTCTTCATCTTTTCCTCCAAGAAAGTTTTTGGTATTATAACATATTCGATTCTAAGGCGGCTAACAGGCCCGTAAACAAGCTTTTCATTCAAAAACATAAAACTATCAACTTGAAATCAAAATGCCATTTAAGGCCGTTTTTCAAGCTTACAGAGGATTTTATAAATATATTAAAAAACACCCACTCCCGTTTTATTAACAAGAATGAGTGTTTTGACACCATAAAATTAGAGTATTATGTAAGAGATTTTTTAGTATATGAATTATAGATAATATCAGAATAGGATTTTTGTAGATCTGTTTTGTAAATTACAGTATATGAATAGCTGTCAGGCGCGGGGATTTTGTACATTTTTAAAATTGCCCGGAAATACGATTGAACGTTGTAGTCCATTTGTTCCCGGTCATAAAGATTTATCTCGTCAGGCTCAATATACGCAAGACAAGGAACCATATCCGGAATTACCCCGATATAATCGATTTTTTCAGGATTGCCGGGAATTTCATAAGCAATTACAATATCCGAATCCAAACTATCAACTTGCTCCTGATCAATTTCAGTGGCTGATACTGATAAAGCGAATGTCAATAAAACTAATAAAGACATCGTTACAAATACAACAAATTTATTGAATAATTTTAAAGCCATGTCATCCTCCCATCATAATCAATTATTAGCTTATAAAAATAATTTTAGCCTTTTATTTTATAAATAACAATATCATTATTTTACAAAATAAGTTGTAAAAAATTGTTTATTAGAACATATTTATATGGTTTAAGGCTGTTCGTTAGAAGCTTTTTTTGATATGATTAGGTTATATTTAAAAATATTTTTTGCCTACTGCAAAAATAAAGGAGCTGTTTTATAATGCGTGAAGAACTGATTCAAACTGCATTGGGACAAAAAGAACCTGACTTAGTACTGAAAAATGCTAAGGTAATTAACGTTTTTTCCAAAGAAATACTAGACGGAAATATCGCAGTTTCTAACGGATATATTGCCGGAGTCGGTGATTACAGTCAAGGCAAAAAAATAATAGATTTAAAAGGCCGTTATGTTGCACCAGGTTTTTTAGATGCCCATTGTCATGTGGAATCTTCTATGGTGGTTCCATCCGTTTATTGTGCTGAAGCAGCCCGGAAAGGTGTTACAACCCTGATTACAGATCCTCATGAAATCGCAAATGTTTCCGGTGCTATGGGAATCCGTTTTATGTTGGATTCTTCCAAATCCTGTCCGATGAATTATTATGTTCAGCTTCCATCCTGCGTCCCGGCTACATCATTTGAGCACAACGGATCTCCTTTTACCTCAGAAAATATGCTTCCGTTTCTGGAGGAGCCCCGTGTTTTAGGTCTTGGGGAAATGATGAATTATCCTGGCGTAGCAGGATGCGATCCAGAAGTCATGAAAAAAATAGAGCTTTTCCGGAATCGTGTTGTGGACGGACATGCTCCAGAATTAAGAGGACGGGATTTACAGGCTTATGTAGCCGCCGGAATTGAAACGGACCATGAAAATGATGTTTATGGCCAGGCTTTAGAAAAATTGCGGGCCGGACTTGCTGTTTTAGTCCGGGAAGGTTCAGCGTGTAAAAACCTGCAAAATATTTTGGAAGGTGTTTTGCGGGATAAACTGGATACCACACGTATGGCTTTTTGCACAGATGATAAGCATTTGGCAGACATCCGGCAGGAAGGCTCTATCTTGCACTGTGTGAAATTAGCTGTTTCTATGGGGATGGAACCAGTTCAAGCCATTCAGATGGCTACAATCAATGGAGCAAAAATTTATGGTTTAAAAGATATTGGTGCAATCGCTCCCGGTTATCGAGCAGATATGGTCATATTAGACGATTTAGAACAATTCAATTTGTTTGATGTGTATAAAGATGGAATCCGGGTTTCGGAATATCCTGCCTTATCCAGTGATATGGAAAATTTAGAGGAAATTACAAAAACAGTAAATTTGCCGTCCTTGACAGAATCCAGTTTTTGCCTTCCACACCATGAAATCCAGCCTGTTATCACTTTGATAAAAGGGCAGGTTTCTACCAAAAAAAGTGAAATATCTGGAGAATTGGCCGCCGGATTGGTGTCCGCAGGCCGTTTGCGTAAAATTGCAGTCATTGAACGTCATCATGCTTCCGGAAATATTGGGGTAGGCTTAATTGAAGGCTACGGGCTATTTCATGGTGCAGTTGGTTCCACAGTCGCCCATGACAGCCATAATATGATTATCGTAGGAGATAATAACCAGGATATGCTGGCCGCCGCTAAGGAGCTGGAACGGGTACAAGGCGGATATACTTTAGCTGTAGATGGAAAAATTTTAGGGACCTTACCGCTTCCGGTAGGCGGTTTAATGAGCTTTATGCCTGCGGAAACATTTATCCCGGCATTAGATGAAATGATCAAAAAGGCGAGAGAAGCAGGTGTTTCTGATGGAATTGACCCATTTATTACATTAAGCTTTATGGCCCTTCCGGTTATTCCAGAGCTTCGTATAACGGATATGGGTGTATTTGATGTCACAAGTTTTCGTTTTATATAAGAAAATGCGCCGGATTTTCCGGCGCATTTTTATATCTTTAAGAATCAATTGATGGTGATAATTTGCTCTTCATTTAGTAAGCCCAGACGGGTTGGAGCAGGAGCTTCAGTAGTTGCCTGGGCGCCAGTGTTGCTGATTGTGATAATTTGTTCTTCATTCAGCAGGCCCAGGCGGGTTGGAGCAGGAGCTTCAGTAGTTGCCTGAGCGCCAGTGTTGCTGATTGTGATAATTTGTTCCTCATTCAGCAGGCCCAGGCGGGTTGGAGCAGGAGCTTCAGTAGTTGCCTGAGCACCGGTATTGCTGATTGTAATGATTTGTTCTTCATTCAACAGGCCCAGACGGGTCGGAGCAGGAGCTTCAGTAGTTGCCTGAGCACCGGTATTGCTGATTGTAATGATTTGTTCTTCATTCAGCAGGCCCAGGCGGGTTGGAGCAGGAGCTTCAGTAGTTGCCTGAGCGCCAGTGTTGCTGATCGTGATAATTTGTTCTTCGTTCAGCAGGCCCAGACGGGTTGGTTCAGGAGCTTTTTTGGCTGCCCGGACGCCTGCATTATTAACGGTTATAATTTCTTCCTCGTTTAACATGCCAAGAAGGGTTGATTTCGGCGCGGAGTTTACTACGGCAGAGGGAGAATATAGGGCGTGACCATTCAGCATGATTCCATTGACCTGTTTTCCGGCGATTTTAACGCCTCCCTGGCTCAACAAAGAAGAACCTTGCGTGGATAAAGCAACGCCTAAAGGAGAGGGGTTATAATTGATTGTCTTTACATCTTCGTAATCAACTGCAGATGTATCCGCAGATGCGACCTCGTCCCAGTAAAGCTTCGGATTGGTATTTGTTACACCTTTGCCGGAACCAACAATAAACTCATAAGCACAAATTCCATAAGGTTCCAGATTTGCTATGTAAAGATCCGTGCCGTTTGCTTTTCCTGTAAAAGTTAATGGCAGATATTCGCCATTGCTATTTTTAATCGTTTTTCCATCACTGGGACCTGTTACAGAAACAGCAGCCTGTTTACCTACTAAAAGAGATAAAGCTGCATTGGCGTTTTTAGCCCGGGCAGGCTGCAAAAGATGAAGCTCTACGGTTTCTCCAACTTTCATCTGGATTCTTCCAGCCAGATACATTTCCCGGATCTGGCTATCCGTTGCGCCAATCGCTTTAAAAAAGCTGTTGTATTTGGATAAATTTTCCTTTTTCAAAGAAACATTTTCTACAGCTTTTCCATTTGTTGTTTGCAAAAGCGATGTTTCCGCAGCATAAATAGGCAGAATCAACGCAGAGGCCATAATTGCGCCCGTAAAGACGGCTGTTAGCTGTTTTAGTACCTTTTTCATTGGATTATTCCACCTCTCGAATTTGATATAAAATTCTCGGCCTGACGGCTGCTTTATTGGATTGAAGAAAATTATCCAAATTGCTCCAATTCCGGCTTCATTCTAACACTACTTCACATATTTGTCAATTATCCAATATTTAACACATCTTAGCTTTATTTTTTGTATAAATCAGAAAATATAACGGGACACTTGACTGGAAACAATGGTTTTCTGTCCTTCAGGAGATAATGTGGAGCTTACCACATCTGCAGGAATACAAAAGCTTCCTACATGGTTAATTGCTAATTGAGGATTGGAAGTGTCCACAGTTTCCCATTTCCCGTCTAATTGAACACGGTTCCAGGCATGAGCAGTTCCAAACTGTTTTGTTGTTCCAAATACAACGACACAGGGAATGCCCGCTTTATCACATAAAAGTTTATAAGCCCGGGCAAAGCCTTGGCAAATCGCACTGCCACTTACTAATCCTGCATAAGCTGTCTGCTGATCATAAACGTTTTGACCGCTTTGATACCGCTGAAATCCTGCAAAATCATATTTTACATTTTGGGCAACATAATTGCTTAAAGCTTGTGCTTTTTCCCGTTCTGTCATCTCCGGTTTCGTTACGGAAGCCACAATAGAAGCTGCTTTTTGCTCCAAAGCTTTAAAATTAGCCTGGCGGCTTTCTGGACTGCTGTTGTTGTAAGTCAAATTTAAAGTAATGATACCGGAATTTTCGCTGGTGTAGCTATAATCAAAATGAGTAACATAATCTGTCAGCCCATTTTGAATATAGGCTTCAATGCAGGCCTGTCCCAATTCTTCAAATCTTGTTTCCATATCCTGACTTGAAAATAAATTCGTTGGGACAGATACAGAAGAAGGACTGGATGAAAATGCTTTATAGAGATACTGCACAAGAGGTGTTGAACCTGTAAATGCACCGGAATCCGGTGCTTCTGTATTTCCTTCAGTTGTCTGTTGTACAGCCTGCTTGGTCAAAGATTTTTTTAAAGCTGCTGATACTGCATCTTCGGCATAAACTGGGACAGAAGCTGCCATTGCCGCGGCCATAAGCCCAGCAATCCACCGTATTTTCATCAATAAACACCTCAATATTTTTTATCTAAAAAGCTTGTTGTCCCCCTCCATTTTCCACAAGCTTTTCTATTTTTTTATTAAATCATATGGTCCAATGAATGTCAACGGAAGGGAATTATGGCTGAATTTTTTTGAAATAAAGAAAGCCTTGTGATAAAATATATTGATAATATCCATTGACTGATTCTTGAAAGGTGTAGGTATTTATGACCAGATGCCCAAATTGTAATAAACCAGCAAAGGGGCGTATTTGTGGATACTGCGGCGCCTCTTTAGTGGAAGGGTACTTTCATCCTGCAACAAAAGCCACAGACCAGTATCCTACTGTTAATCCAGGCAGTTTAGCTGCGGCTGTTGTTGGTATTTTCGGCGGCCTGGTGTTATTAGTCGCTGCCGCATTCCAGGCAATTTCAGTTTATCCTCCAGGTTCTTCTCCCATTTATTTTCCTGATCTTTCCTGGTGGATACAACTGTTAGCAACCGTTTTTTGCGGGGCATTGTTTTTTGTACAACAGATTGTCTTGCATGGACTTCGGTTTTCTATGTTATTTGATGGGATTTGGTTGTATTTATCTGTTTTTGGACTGGGATTTGCTTTATTTGCTTCTTATCAAATCGGTTTAGAAACCTTTTTCGGAAGTTTTTTAACATCCGTTTTTTTCCTTACAGGATGTACTTTGTGTATGATTTCTTGTATGATCAGCATCATTTCATATCGGAAACCGGAATGAAAATTTTTGAAATAACGGGGTAAACTGTACGCATATAAAAGACAGTTTGTTCCGTTATATTTCTAATATATTAACGAATATATTAACTAATAGAATAGTTAATAATTAGAAAAGTATATTTCTATTACATAATATAATAATTAGTGAATATATTAGATAATTATTCAATTAACTGTTAGTTATTATATTAGAATATATATTAACGAATATATTAGAAATATATTAGCTATTATATTAGAAAATATATTAGTTAATTATTAGATTAACTGATATAAAATATATTAACGATTATATTTCTAATATAATCGTTAATATATTCGTTTTATACATTTTTAATTGTTAGTTAACAGATAATTAATAATTCGTGAATATAATAACTAATATAATAGCTATTATATTAGTTATTATATGTGATAATATATTCGATAAAATCTCCTTATATTCGCCTTGTTTTTTATGTTATATTTAAAAAAGTGCCCAATATAAGCGTAAAAATTGGGCCACACGAAAGGAGGAACATCTCTATTATCATGAAAATAATTACATTTGGAACTTTAAAAGGCGGCGTTGGAAAAACAATGCTTTGCTTTAATATTGGCGGAATCCTAGCTCAAAATGGAAAAAAAGTACTTGTAATAGATAGCGATTTACAAGGAAATTTAACCAATAATATGGGCATAGATCGGACAAAACCAGATCTGTTTACCACCTATGATATTTACCGTTTGGACAACCCGCCGCCCCATCCGGAATCTTTAATTCTTTTCCATCCCATTGAAAAATTAGAAAATTTAGACATTATTCCCGGCTCGATATTTTTACATAAAGCGGAATTAAATGTAGCATCTGTTACCGGACGGGAACGGATATTGTCAAATTATTTATCCGATTATGAGGACTTTTTTTCTAAATATGATTATATTTTAATTGACACAAACCCTAGCATGTCTATTGTCAATCAAAATGCTTTCCTTGTTTCAGAAGCAATACTTTTAATTTCTGATGTGTCTATGAACGCCGTGGAAGGTGCTCAGCTCTTTATTGCTTTATGGGAAAATGCTAGAAAACGTCTTCGTACAGCGGACAATATAAAGGGATTTATCATCAACGATTTTGACAACAGGAATAAATTATCCGCTGATTTTTTGGATTTCATTCATACAAGTCCGGAAACCGCTGATCTCCGGGAAATTTTACTGGATACCATTGTTCCGCGGAACGTCCGCTTAACAGAAAGTGAACTGGCTGCTATCCCAATTTCCCTTTATGATCCCCATTCCAAAGGGTATGAAGCAATTGCAGCTTTGACAGAAGAACTGCTGCGCAAACAAATTATCTAAGTCTGAAAGGATGTTTTTTTATGGAAAATAAATTTACAAAAGGCGTTTTGGAACGGCAGGAACGGGAATATAACAAGCAGTCCCCTGGACAGCCTTCTGTCTCGCAAAATGAATATATATCTGCCCAGTCTTCACCATCCGTTTTGGATTTGTCAGATTTATTTGACCGGGAAGCAGAACGGAAAGCAAAAAATAAAACTTTTTATTTGGATGATTCTGTTATTCAGGCCATTAAAAAAACAGCGTCAGACTATCATGTTACGGAAAGCAAACTGGTAAACGATATCCTTAAAAAAATCCTTTTTTCTCAAAACTAAAAAATAAAGCCCTTCACAAAATGTGAAAGGCTTTCATCTGAGAGCAGGTAACGGGAATCGAACCCGCGTTGTCTGCTTGGGAAGCAGAAGTGTTACCATTGCACCATACCTGCGTCAATCTTTGTTTATCTTTTCTATTATACAAATTTTCCCCATTGTTGTCAATATTTCTTGGGGAATCACTGTTCCTCTGGATATTTTCTAAAACCATTTCAGATGACAGACTGTCCAGAATCCGGTATAATAGAGAAAATCCAGAATGTTGGGGAGGCCCGTATGAGTAAATCCGTATCTGATCAGCTTATGGATATGCTGAGAACGATTGATGAAACCCAAAATTTTCTTAGAAAACGGTGCGCCTCCGGCCAGGCAGGCCAGTCTATGAGCCTGTTTGAAGATTTGGCTTCCTTATTGGCCCTTTTGGAAAGGCGCTACCGGAAGTCTGGCTATCTTCCAAAGGAAAGAATCCCTCTTTTAGATCCAAATGCAGACATTCTTTCGGCTGTCCGTTTTTTGGATGCCTTGGACCGCTGGAGCGCAAAAACCAAAGATAAAGTAAAACGCATTAAAATACGCCAGGAATTAGCCCGGGGCGGCATTATTGAGGCTGCTGTAAAAGAAGGGAAGCCCTTTGCCCAGCAGGCCGCTGAAATGGTACAGTTTGTCCGGCCTGGTTCCCCAGAGGAACGTGCCGAAGAAGATCCGGGCGTCAGCGTAGATTTCTCCCGTGAATCCGTAGCAAAGGCCAGGGCTGCTTATCATGCGGCTCCGCAGCCTGATTTCGAGGCAGAAAATCCGTATTTCGAGGAATCTATGCCGCCAGTCCAGTCCGATGCAGAGCCAGATCCTTTTTCTTGGCCGGAAGATGAAAATGCGCGTTTATTTGCCAGTATCCGTGCAAGGACCGGCATCCGGGCGCCGCAAACCAGGGATGATCAGGAAAATGAGGCAGAAGAAAACAGCAAAGACATGGAAAGAGAATTTCCGACTCGTGCTTCTGCATCCCGCTCCATGAGATCCAGAAAAAAAGCTTTTTCTCCTGCTCCGGATGATCCGATGGAATCACAGCCTATGGAAACGCAAGAACCAGGCCCCCGCCCCATGCGGGCAAGGCCCATGGAACCCCAAGAACCGGAAGCCCGCCCTATGCGGGCAAGGCCCATGGAACCCCAAGAACCGGAAGCCCGCCCCATGCGGGCAAGGCTCATGGAACCCCAAGAACCGGAAGCCCGCCCTATGCGGGCAAGGCCCATGGAACCCCAAGAACCGGAAGCCCGTCCCATGCGGGCAAGGCCCATGGAACCCCAAGAACCGGAAGCCCGTCCCATGCGGGCAAGGCCCATGAAATCTCAAGAGCCGGAAGATGATTTGATCGCTCCACAGCCACAGGAAAGGCGTCCTACGCGCCCGATAAGGCCCCAAAATCAAGAGGCCAGGCCTGCCAGAGAAAAAGTACAGGAAGGACGTCCAATGGCCTCTCCTGAGCGTCCTACGCCGATAGGAAATACAACAGCGCCTGCTGTGGGGAGAGGTGTTGCGATTGACAGGGATTTTCTCCGGATTGTCCATGATGTTCGCAACATGTCGGAGCAGGAATTGGAAAGAAAACTGATAGAAGGTTTCCCAAAACTTGAAAACCGCTACAAAATGGTTATTTGTGACCAGATGCGCCGCTATGGGTATTGGGGGAAGCTGGAACCGGAACGCAGTGAATATGAAGCGCTGCGCCGCAGGGCTCAGGAGCTTAGCCAGCATATGGATGAATATTCCTGGCTTTATGGGAAATTAGGGGACTACCGGTCCCGGAAAACCCTGCTGGCTATTTTAGATAACTGGTATTCCTACAATTTCAAAACCTTGGCCAACATGAAAGAAAAAATGTTCCCGACTTATCTGGATGCTGACTTGCTTCGCTGTACAGAGGAAGAAGTTTTTGTAGACTTAGGCGCTGGAATTGGAGATGTTACAAAAGCTTTTGCAGAATATGCCGGACATTGGAAGAAAATTTATTGCTATGAACCCAATCCGGGAAGCTTTTCTGCCCTACGCAACCGCACAAAAGAATTGGGGCTTTTAGCACTCCGTCAATGTGCTGTTGGGGATAAAACAGGAAATGCTTTGTTACAAGTTCCAAATGATGACCCGCTTTTGTCAAAAATAGATGACAATGGTATAGAAACAGATATGGTTCAAATTGATGAAGATATTGAAGAACCTGTCAGCATCATCAAAATGTGTTTGGAAGGCAGTGAACAGGCTGCGATCCGGGGCTGTTCCAACCATATCCACCAAGACCATCCCAAACTGATCCTTCGGGCGGATCATGGCGACAGCGATTTATGGCAGCTTCCACGGATGATAGAACGGCTTGATAAAAAATACCGCTTTTATTTACGGCATTATGGAGGCAATCTGGCTCCTATGGAATATATCCTTTATGCTGTCTGAATTACAGCCCGCTGAAACCGGCGGGCTGTTTTTATGGCCGTGCATGAATTTTTGTAAATTAAAGCACTGTTTTTATATAGCACTTGCCAATATTTTTTAAAAAATGGGGGGATCTCTATGCTGAAACAACATCGGTTCCTGATACCTGTGATCCTTTTGATTGTCATTTTCTTTTCTTTCCTGCTTGGCTGGTGGCTTTCCCTGCCAAGAGGGGACGAGCTGCCCGCATCCATACGGATCGAGCCTTCCGAACGGGAGGAAAGCGGTGTTACAACCGGCTCCGCATTCCTGCTGACCTCAGGGTTTTCTCTGAAAGAAGATGCGCTCCGGTCTATTTTGGAGTTGGAACCTGCTTTGAACTATACCTTATCCGGCGGCGGGAAAGAATGGATTTTACAGCCGGTGATGCCCCTTCGCGAAAATATGGTCTATACCTTCCGGGTGAAAAATAATTCCGGAACCCCGGTTCAATCCTTCGCTTTCCAGACCAGAAGCGATTTATTAGTCAATGATGTATTTCCCAGAGATTCTGCCTATGTGGATATTGATACAGGCATTGAAATGCGTTTTAACCGGCCCGGTGTTGATATTTCAAAAGGATTCCAAATTCTTCCGCCTGTTTCCGGACGCTTTGAATCCCAGGATTATACCTGCCGGTTCATTCCGGATGCCCCTTTGGAGCATAACAGCATTTACCGGATTACATTGAGCAACTTATCTTCCACAGACGGTGCTGTCCTACAAACACCATTTACTTTTTCTTTCCAGACTTCGGAGGAAGAAGGCGCGGAAAGCTGGGATGACCTTTCGCTGGAACAGGCTTCCGCATCCTTTATCCCGGGGGATGAAATGCGCATACGCCTTTACGGAGGCGACCAGCAGGCAAAAGCTTCTTATACCATGACGCTGCATAAATACCCCGGCATCAATGCCTATGCCAATGCTTTACGGGAACGGGACAAATTTTACCAGGAGCAGTATGGTGTAAAAACGGTATACCATCTTTCTACGGATGGCCTGGATGAAGTGATGAATACAGAAGGACAGCTCATGGAAAATAATGGGGATTTATATGCCCCTTTGCCAGACAATCTTTCTGAAGGCTATTATATATTTACCTTGTCCGGAGAAGTTGCCGGAAAAGAACAATTTGCCCAGCAGATGATTCAAGTGGTCAATTTAGGGCTTTATATGCAGTCTGTGGGCGGAGATACCTTATTCTGGATGGGAGATCCCATCTCACAAGGCCCTGTCAAGGATGCGGTTGTAGAATTGGAAACTCTGTCCGGTGAAAAAATTTCCGGCAAAGCCAATGAAAATGGAGTTGCTTCTTTCAGCAATGGAGAAAGCAAAAATAGTTATGTGACAATTCTCCGTGACGGAACCCCGGTATGGTTTTCTGGCTCTAACCTCTCGGTTCCCCAGGAAGAACGGCCCTTGTCCTGGGACTACTATTCAGCCATTTATACGGACAGGGAAATTTACCTGCCCGGGGACCCCATCCATTTCTGGGGCGTTGTAAAGCCCCGAAATCATGCGCCGATGCCGGATTCCGTTTGGGTGAGCCTGGCTACTATGTGGCCCTCCAGTACACTTTCCGGAATGGAAGTGCAGGTAAAAGATGGTATATTCTCCGGCGTTTTGAATCCCGGTTCTTTGCGTACGGACCATTATCAGTTAAAAGTTGGGAATGGGGCTGATGGTGCTTATATAGAAAGCTCCCTTACCATTAGCGAATATACAAAGCCTGCTTATCAGATTTCCCTGTCTACGGATAAGGACTTTTATTACTACGGCGAAACGATTACTTTCTATGTTTCTGCAAAATATTATGACGGTACCCCTGCCGCTGGCGTAAAACTGACGGCAGACAGCTTTGAAGCAAATTTGAATGATTATCCCATTACTTTGGATCAGTCCGGAAAAGCTGAATTTAAAGCCGTTTTGAACCCGTCCCACCAGCAGGAGCCGGGACAGGTGGCTTCCTGGACACCAAATACCGTTTTCTGGTCTGTCAACAGTGCCGACGGGCAGCCTGTTAATTTATACCAGTCAGATACGTTCTTTGCTTTGCCTTCTAAAATCGCAGCCGAAATGACCTATGAAGGGGATGGACGTATTTCCATCCAAACCGCCGTTTTGGATGACACGAAATTAAAAGCCGCAGAAAAAGCCTGGATTATGGGTGAAAGCCAGTTCCAGCAGCTACAAGGCGTTCCTGCTGATATTCCCATGACTTTGGTGGTTCATAAAGTCGTTTTCCACCAGATCCAGACCGGAAGCTGGTATGACTATGTCAATAAACGGAATGTGCCGGTTTATAAAAACCAGAGAGAAGAAACAGTTGAACGGAATATACAGGTATCTTCTGTTACAGGAAAAGCAGAAGTTACAGATTTGCCGTTTTCTGATTCCAGCGGAACCATTTACTGGTATGAACTGCGGTTTGCTGGAGGCGTTTATGGGGACGTTTGTGAAACAATAACCCCTGTTTCACCTTATCGCGATCCGGACTGGAAACAATACCAGTTTTTGAAAGATCCTTGGGGTATTGAGATCGCTCCTGGGGATTCTATGGAGATTGGCGTTTGGGAAAATGAACAAAAAATAGAAAATCCTTTGTTCCTCTATACCGTTGTACAAGATAAAATTTTAAATACCCAGGTATCCCAAGGGGATTCCACTTTTTCCATGGAAGAAAAACATTTACCCAATATCTGGCTGGCTGGTGCCTATTTTGACGGACATTCTATGCATGAAATCCAAAGTACCTGTGTGAAATATGATTACACGGACCGTACTTTGCAGGTAACTGCCGAACCGGATAAAACAGAATACCGGCCTGGCGAAACAATGAATGTAAAAATTTCCATAGCGGATCAAGACGGAAACCCGGTAAGCGGAAAAGCTGCTGTTGGTATCGTGGATGAATCTATTTTTGATTTGTCTTTCCAGGAAATTGATCTGGCTGGCCAGATTTATACGAACATTTATTATCCCAATATTATCCAAAGCATAGCAGCGGGCAATGGCGGGTTAAGCGATATTGACGTTCAGGACGACGCTTCCGCTGCTGGCGGAATGAACAACATGATGAAAGAGGCTGCTTCCGCGGACAGATCCCCCATGAATACGGGCGGCGGCGGAATGGAGCTGGGCGCCAGTATCCGATCCCTGTTTTTGGATACGGCGGATTTCCAGACACTGGATGTTTCCGCGGCTGGTTCGGAGGTTTCCATCCAGTTACCCGATAATGTAACTTCTTGGAGGATTACGGCGGCAGCAGTCACACCGGATTTAAAAGCCGGAAATGCAGTTTCTAACGCGGCTGCAACAATGCCATTTTATTTACAAACAATCCTGACAGAATCTTACTTGACCGGAGATGATATTGCTGTTTCCGCTTTGGCAGTCGGTACCGCTTTGGAACAGGGGAATGTCCGCTATACAGCTCAGTTATCAGGCGGAACCTTGGAAGAAACCCAAAAAGAACAGGAAACCCTTGTAGGAAACCGTGCTGTTTTTAACTTTGGAAAATTGCCGGCCGGAGCTTATCAGGTTACTTTATCGGCTCAGTATGGGGAATATCAGGACGCTGTAACCCTGCCGCTTTCCGTCACCGATACCGGATTACTTCTCCCATCCATTGAAACGGTTGAACTGTCAGCCCTTTCCGAAGTGAAAAGCGCGGCCTGGCCTGTGGAAATCATTGTAGCAGACAATGACGCCAAGCCGGTATTTGACGCATTATCCTGGCTGACGTCCCGTCATGGCCGCCGGACAGAGAATATTGTCGGATCTGTCAGGGGACTGGAACTTTATAACGAGCTGCGGCCTGAAGATCAGAGGGAGCCTGTTATTCGGGATAACCGTTTGGATTCCATCCAGGGCGATAACGGCGGTGTACGCATTTTGCCGGAATCCCAGGAAGACGCTGCCCTTACAGCACAAATCCTGATGGCTGCTCCGGAACTGATTCATCAGGGAAAAGCCATTAGCTTCCTCCATGATGTTTTGAAAAACCCTGCCGCACCCCAGGACGACCGCATTATGGCCTATGTTGGTCTGGCTGCGGCCAAAGAACCTGTTTTATTGGATTTGCGGCGGCTGTATGAGCAGGACGGAGCCGATATGAAGCCTTACCTGCGTTTATACACAGGAGCAGCTTTTGCCTGGCTGGGGGATTTTGAACGGGCCAACGAAATTTATGAATCTGTAAAAATCCTTCATTCCAACAGCGAAGCCCATGTAGATGACTCTGACGTTCGCGCTACTGCTGCGGCCCTTTTGCTGGCTTCAGACACCGGGAAAATGGAAGATGCGGCAGAATTTGCCCGGTATTTAACCGGAGGAAGCTGGGAAAGCGGCAAAGAAGGCTCCCTGCCGAATTTGGAACTGCTGGCATATGCCAAAAAAGCTTTTCCGAAAGAAACAAACGGTTCCCTGACCTATGAAGAAAATGGAAAAACGAAAGAAGTTGAGCTGAAAGACGGTGCTGCTTTCTTAACGCTGGATGAAAAAACCTTGCGTAATGGAAAATTCCGTTCCCAGTCTGGAAAATTGTCAGCGGCTGTAAAAGGCTTCCGTATGGGCTCCGGAGATGCTGTTGGGGATTTTGCATCTATTTCAAAGTCTTATGAGCCTCTATCCGGAAGTCTGACCCCTGGAAGCCAGGTTCAGGTAACGGTTACGGTCAAATTTAATGAAAATTCTCCTTACGGAACCTACACCTTGACAGACAGTATTCCTTCCGGCCTTCGCTGGCTTGGCGGAAGCCATATCGTTGCCCCGCAAAATGGTTCCATGTGGGTTTCCTTTGCCCAGGATGGACAGCGGATCACCGGAACGGTCCACCGTCCGGCACCCAATGGCCCGGATTTGCCGGTTCCGGTCCCCAGGGTGGAAAGCGCCTATGTCCGTTTCCTTCCGGCTCATGTAGAACCTGCGGAAAGTGATGATATAACGGATGAGTCAGAAGCTTCTTCCAGCGTATCCAAAACACCTCCTGACGTATCAGGAAATGCAGAAGGGAATTTGGAGCCGGACCCTGGTGAAATGACAGAAGAACCTCAGGAAAATGAAATTGTCCAAGAAGATGACACGGTAGAAGATGAAATTTATAATCCGGTTGATTTATCCGGTCATTTGAACCGTTACCAGCCCAATGATCCATCTGTACAGGAGCAGGAAGATCCCAACACCCTTGTATTTACCTACTACCTTAGCGCTGCACTTCCTGGGAGCTTCATCACAGAAAGCACATGGCTTTCCTGGGAAAATGACACGGTAAAAAGCGACCGTGGAACAATCAGCATTTCAGAATAACAAGCTGCAAATCAAGGCAGAGCGGTTATGTTCAATTTTAAGGCCACTGACAGCCTCATAAACGTGGCTTTGACTTCGAACCGTAAAATTACACGTCAAAAATAAAAACGCGAAATAGGGCTGATTTTGCGGGTTTCAGAGGATGTTGAAAAAAGGCCTCCTGTTGATAACACAGGAGGCCTTTTTTGCGGTTATAAATTATCCTGAAATTCATGGGGGACTTGTTCCAGGCTTAAAGCCTGATCTCTGCGGTTATGTTTGGGAGGACGTGGATTTTTTCCTTTTTCCATTTTTCTCCGGTTCCGGTCCTGTTTGTCAAAAATCAGATACACAGTAGGGACCAGAATTAAAGTAAGCAAGGTGGAAATGGACAGCCCCCCAATCACAACGACAGCCATAGACTGCATCATTTCAACCTTTCCTCCAATGCCGGCGGCCATAGGAATCAAAGATAAAATTGTTGTTAATGTGGTCATCAGGATAGGGCGCAGACGGCTTTTCCCGGATGCAATCAAAGCATCCATAGGGGACATTCCCTGGGTTTTGCGCAGATAAGACGTATAATCGATCAATACGATGGCATTGTTTACTACAATCCCTACCAGCATAATCAGCCCGATTAAACTGGTCATGGAAATTGACATGCCGGTAACAGATAATGCCAGAAAAGCGCCTGTCATCGAAAACGGGACGGACAGCATCACCACTAAGGAAAAACGGCAGGATTCAAACTGGAAAGCCATTACAACAAAAACCAGGAAAATAGAAGTGGCTAAAGCATTACCAATGGCTCCAAATTCTGATTCCATCCGGCGCATGTTGCTCCCTTGGGAAACCGTGATCCCATCTAAATTCATTCCCTGGGCCTGGGCAATCAACTGTTGCGAAAGCTGGCTTGCAGAAACGCCGGACGCCGTTTGCCCTGTAACAGTGACAACATAATCTCCATCGATCCGTTGGATTTGGGATGGCTGGTTGGAATAAACCACTTGCGCCACGTCCGTCAAAGGCACTTCATTCTGTCCCACGGTCAGCATTAAACCGGAAAGATCGCTGATATCGTGAAACCGTTCCGGCGGATATTCGATTTTGATATCATATTCCGCATCCGCAGTCTGCAAAGAATCTGCATTCATGCCGGATAAAATATTCCTGACTTGGCTTACCACTGCGGAGGGTGTTAATCCCAAAGCGGCCGCTTGTACATGGTCTACTTTTAGGACCGCTTCCGGAGATCCGCTGCTTAAACTGCTGGTGGCTGAAGCAATTCCTTCGGTGGATGCCACTAAACTCCGTATTTGTTCAGCGGATTCCTTCAGGATGTCATAATTTTCACCGGTTAAACGAATTTCTACTTCATTGTTTCCGCCGAATGACATCCCGCCATGCTCTGAAACAGAAATGGAACAATTCTCGATGTCAATGGTTTCTTTGCGGAGCATGGATACAAAATCTTGTGTTGTTCCCTGATAACTGTCATTCAAGTAAACAGACATACTGGCGCTTCCGCCGCCCCGGCTGGAAAGGGAATAGCTTTCCACTTCTTCATGGGATGAAACTACCTGTTCGATTTGCGTCATAATTTCATTGGTTTTGTCAATGGACAGCCCTGTTTTTGTTTCTACTGAAATATTGATCTGGCCTTGGTCCATGTTTGGCATCAGTTCCTGCTCCAAAGTCGTGTAAAGATAAACAGTGCATCCTAAAACACACAATGCAATGAAAATCACAATGATTTTATGAGTCAATGCAGCTTTCAGCAATTTTCCATAGCCGTTTTCTAACCGGCGCAAAGCACGGTTTACTTTAGAATTTTTCTTTTCTACTGGAGCAAGCTGCACAAAAAGCATAGGAACCATGGTCAATGCAGAAATTAAAGAGGCCAGCATGGAAAATACAATGGTAAATCCAACTTGTTTAAAAAGCTGCCCAGCCATGCCATCCATTAAGGCAATGGGCAGAAATACAACGATTGTTGTAACAGTAGATGCAACAACAGAAGCCGAAACCAGTTTTGCCCCTTCAATGGCACTGTCTGCATAAGTGCGTATTTCAGTCCGGTTTGTAAAGCAGCTTTCCAGCACAACTATGGAATTGTCTACCATCATGCCGATTCCAACAACCAGGCCGCCTAAACTCATTAAGTTGATTGTCATGCCAAAGACACTCATTAAGACCAAAGCCGCAAATACAGATAAAGGCATGGAAACCGCTACAATCATTGCGGCCCGCCAGTCCCCTAAAAATAGCAGCAGCACAAACATGGAAATTGCTAATCCCTGTAACAGGGAAGAAACAACATTCATGATATTTTCGTAAATCTGCTCGCCGCTGTTATTGGAAACCGTAATTGCAATCCCTAATCCTGAAACATTTAATTTTTCTACTTTTTCCGCAATTTCATTACATACCTCAATGGTATTTGCACTTTGATTTTTTGAAATGGAAATATTGATATTATCCATGCCATTGTAACGGCTGATGGAATTTTGTTCTTCTTCCACTAAAGAAACTGCCGCTATATCCGACAAATGGATAATATCTCCGGAAGAAAGTGAAATTGAAATATCTTCCAGGCTTTTTGGTGTAGAATAGCTTTCACTTGCTGTTAAAGAAAGGCTGACCTCACCCCGGTTGATATCTCCAATGGTAGATGTGAAATCCGCGGACATAACAGCGTTGGCAATATCGGACATGGAAAGCTTATATTGCTTCATGTTTTCCTCGTTCAAAAGGATTTGTACATATTTCCGGCTGCCGCCCATGGTTTCTACACTGGCAACGCCATTGATTTTTTCTAATTCCGGTACAATGGTTTCGTCAATATAGCTCATCAGCTTGTCGCTGCCTTCCCCCTGAATGGAAAGCTCCATGATGGTGGAAGAATCCATAGACATTTCCATTACGACAGGATCATCTGCGGAATCCGGCAGCCGGACCCGTTGTAAAGCTTCTTCGATGTCTTCCCGCTTTTCACTGGTATCTACGGAATAATCAAATTCCAGCATTGTCATGGAACTTCCTTCTGAAGAACGGGAAGTCATAGAATCTACATCACTGATTTGAGAAAGGGCACTCTCAATAACATCTGTCACCAACTGATCCACTTCTTCCGGGGATGCGTCAGAGTAAGAAGTACGGACCATTAAAACAGGCATATTCATTTCCGGAGTCGATTCCATTTTCATGGAAAATACAGAAGAAATCCCGAATACAATCAGGGAAAGAACGCACATACAAAGACCAACCGGTCTTTTGACAGAAAATGAAGAAAGATTCATATATTTTGATTCCCCCAAAATCTAAAAAAATCTAAAAAAATACCGGGGAAGGCCCCCGGCATAAAGGCCAGCCCTATAAAGGCACGGCTTTAATTCTTTTTATTGAGCAGTCCGCTTCCGGATGAGGATTTTTCAATAATAGATTTTGCTATGGCATTGGATGCGGCGTTGCTGTTGCCTACATAAGCAGGGGAAAGATCTTTTGTTTTTGGTTCTTCCGGATAAGTCGGTTCTTCTGGCAGTTCTATGCCAAAATCCGGATCTTCTTCCTCCTCCATACTGTCATAAAGGATTTCAGAACGTTCTTCTTCAGATTCTTCCTGCAAGCTTTTATCTTCCAGTTCCTTTTCAGAATTTTTTATTTTGGTTTCTTTTGCTGGTTCTGATTTCGGATTGCTGGCGGCAGAAGCAGCAGGTTTTATACCAGGTGCGGAAGCTGCTGATTCGACAAGCTGCTGCATTCCTTCCGCCAATAACACATCCACATTGTCTGCTAAATCCGGATGCCAGGTTGTAATAATCAGGCTGGAAGAAGTGATTCCATCTTCTACAACAATTTCTGTTTCATTGGACATGCCTGTTTTTAAGTCGGCACGGTGGGCTTTTCCATCCGAATAAACAAAAACATAAGGCTGGTCCCCGTCGTAATAAACGTGGTCAATGGGGACCATAAGGGAATTTTCTGCTTTTGCTGTGGTAGCGGCAACTTTAACAGAAACGCCGGGAAGCAAATTGCAGCCTTCTTCTAAGTCCGCTTTGATGGGGAACAGCCCGGAGGAAGCATCTGCTTCTGTTTCAATTTCCGTGATTGTAGCCTGATAAGTTTCACTGCCTCTGGAAACGGTAATGTTATCCCCAATGTTTAAAGCTGCGGCCCCGTCAGAAGAAGCATTAAACGTAAGCTGAACACTGTCATCATTTTTTATGACAAAAGCTGCTGTGTTGGAATTGGCCATTCCATAAGGTTCCACATTGCAGGCCGTAATTTTTCCGCTGACCGGAGTAAAAACTTTTGTCTTGTCTAAATCCCTTTGTGCTGATTCCAAAGAAAGCAGGGAAGATTCTAAAGAAAGCTTAGAAGATTTTAATTGTGCTTCTGTAACAGCTTTCTGTTCCTGATAAGCATCTCCTGTGGCTAGTTCCATTTCCTGCTGTGCTTTTACCAAATCTTTATAAGCATTGTTTTTTGAGGTTGCAACAGAACTTTTGTAATCATCATAATCGTCTAATGCTTCTGAATATTGTTCTGCGTAATTGTTATAATCACTTCGTGCTTTTAAATATTCTTCATATTTGGCTTCTAAATCTTCCTGGCTGGCAGATCCCTTCATATGGTTGTATTCATCCAGTAATTCATCCATTGCGGTTTCCGCTTTATCTTTTCGTTCCATCAGGGAATCTATATTGTCATCTTCACTGTCAATTTCAGATTTATAATTTAAACGGGCTTGCCGGTAGCTTTGTTCTGCTTTTTCCAGACTGTTTTCTGCATTCAGGATTTTTGAAGTATAATCACTGCCTAATGTTTTATTGGCACTGGCAATGGAGCTTTCATAGCTGGCTACACTGCTGGCATAGGAGGCTTCAGCCCGTTCCAGTGCAAATTGCAGATCACTGGTATCCAGTTCCATGAGAAGATCTCCGGCTTTTATGTAATCGCCTTCGTCATAATGCAGCTTTACAATTTTCCCATTGGTTTCCGGATAAATGGAAATCGTATCTGCTGCTTCTATTTTTCCGATAAATTCTGTCTGGCGCTCCATTTTTCCAATTGTCGGGTTTTCTAATTTGACTGTGATGATGCTGGCAGATTTCTCTGTCATCTGCATATTTCCGCCGCCAGGCCCCCCAGGACCGCCGCCACCGGGGCCACCGCCCATTCCGGCAGCCATGACCACAGTTGTTATGGCAATTGCTGCTACGCCTATCAGGATTGACCCAGCCGCAGTTTTTCTTTGTTTTTCATTCCATTCCATAAGGCTCCGCCTTTCCCATAGCTTGTATGTTTTGGGTATTGAGCCCATTTTATGAGGGAATTGTGTTGGAGCTGAAATAATTTTATGAATGAATTGAGAATAACAATATTAAAAAAATACGTACTAATTTTTTATTTTGATTTTTATTTTTCAACTTGCTGATACGGACGGTGTGAGACAATCGTTCCCCTTATTATTACTTATATATATTTATTATTATTTATTTATATAATAAGGTATAAGCTGTTGATAAGTGACTTTTACAGCGTTGATAAGTGACTTTTGCAGCGTTGATAAGTGACTTTTGGAGCATGAAAAGGTGACTTTTGAAGCATTTTAAAAGTGACCTTTACAGCATAAAAAATAGCTTGTTTTTTATATTTTCAACTAAATAATACTTATGTATTTACTATTCACTTTATTTGTGTTATTATAAATTTAATAATCTATAAAGTAAATAAAAGGAAGTGATAAAAATGTCAGACAATAAAACAATTGAAGAGCAAAGAACTTACATAATTGCTAAAAGTAACCAACTCATACAAAATCTAAAGAACAAAACAGGACATTTATCCTTACAAGAACAAAGACTTATTTTATATCTTATTGCACAAGTGAAGCCAGATGATACAGAATTTGCAATATTTGATTTAAGCTGTCAAGAATTTTGTAATGTATGTGGAATTACATGTAATGGAACAAATTATGATAATATTAAAAAAACAATTCAAAAGTTAGCTGATAAATCGTTCTGGATTGATACTGGCAGAAAAGGAGAATCTCAAGATTTAGTAAGATGGGTTTCAGATGCAACAGTTGCACAACGTGGACGAGTCACAATACAGATCCATCCCAAATTAAAGCCGTTTCTTTTACATTTGAAAGAACTTTATACAAGTTACCGACTAGAATATATATTACCAATGAAATCAAGATATAGTATAACTTTATATGAATTATTAAGAAGCTATGCAAATATAGAAACCTATACTTTTGATGTGGAAGAATTAAAAGTGTTTCTTGGCGCAGAAAAATATGAAAGATGGGCTGATTTTCAAAGAAAAGTATTGGATATTGCAATGCGGGAGATTAACGATTTAAGCGATTTGGAAGTTGATTATCAAATTATAAAAGAAAGCCGCAGATTTGCAAAATTACGTTTCCGGATTCGTATTTTAGAACCAATCGAATTAAAAGATCGCGGCATTTTGCGAAAACAAATACTAGATAATTAAAAAAAGATCGTTTTAAGGGCTGAAAAACTCTTAAAACGATCTTTTTTATAAAATAACCCGTAAAGCTAAATGGAGATTTTCAATTTCTACTTTTTCAGGTGCACCGCCAAACTCCCCATCCAAAGTCCATGGTGTTTCATTTTCACAGGATACAGTGAGATTTGAGGTGCGGAAACCCGTTATCAAAGGGGAAGAATAATCATGAAGCAATACAGCATTGATTACTTGTTGCATTTCCGTTAAAGAATCCGGTTTCTGGATCAAAATAACTTCAAACATACCATCATTCATTGAAATTTGAGCGTCATCTAATAATTTCAGGCCGCCAACGGAAGAAGAATTGCTGATCATTCCGAATAAATAATCCCCCTGACAGGTTCCGCTGTCGTATTCGATAGAAGCCTGATAGCTTTTTAAGCTGGTCAGGCGTTTTAATCCTTCCAATACATATGCTGTTCTTCCAAATACATTTTTAGATTGCTGGGGAGTCTGGTAAGAAACCTCTGTAAACGCGCCAAAAGCGGCTACATAGGTAAAATATTGCTCGCCAAACCGGCCAATATCCACATCAACAGGGGAACCGGATAAAACAGCTTGAGCAGCTCCTTCTAAATCTTTGGAAATTCCAAGGCTGGAAGCAAAATCATTGACTGTTCCAGCAGGAAGATACCCCAAAGGAGGCCGCGGGTCTAATTTCATTAAGCCTGTTACGGTTTCATTTAAAGTTCCATCTCCACCGCAACAAACCACAAGATCTACACCATTCGCCCGGCGTTGGATAATTTCAGGGATTTCCCCGGCACGTGAAGTAGGGGAAACCAAAACATCATATCCAGCAGAGCTGAAAAGCTGTAAAATCCGGACTGCTTTCGAACGGATTTCACCTTTTCCGGCGTTTGGATTTAAAATAAAAAGCAAATTTTTGTAATTCATAGAAAAAGCCTCCTAAAAATGAAGCCGTTTTTTTACTTCCTCCACCATAGCCGTGCCTTGGAAAGCCCATAAAGCCCCTAATGATAAGATACTTCCTGCGGCACATAAAATGGAAGGGTAACGAACCTGAACCCAGTCTAAAAGTAAAAAAATAAGCGGGATTACCCCAAACAGGCTGTCAATAATCAAATAAACCATATATTCTGTTAAACGCCGGCCCATAGCCTTGGAAATAATGGCGACAGCAGCCATTGCCGTGATACATAAAGCTGGAATGACATAATCAACAGACCAGTGTTTCCAGCCGGTGCAGGCGTCCCAGGCCA
>Ga0137308_100846_pt1 | contig 39869 bp, 38 predicted proteins | sample Inofrocosms_June_FD_97181 | JGI IMG/M metagenome (GOLD analysis project Ga0137308, IMG submission 97181) | Mouse cecal microbial communities from Vienna, Austria - N-Acetylneuraminic and N-Acetylglucosamine D2O microcosms_June | ecosystem: Host-associated > Mammals > Digestive system > Large...
CATATCTGCGTAGATGCCGGGCAGATTGGCGGGATTGTATAAGTGACAGGATTCAGTATAAAGGATTCGGCCGGAGATTTCTATATAGAAATCTCACAAAAAAAGAACAGGCCCCTTGTGGGTTACTGTTCACACGGCGTCGTGCACCCTGCTGCACGGCGTCCGGCCGATAAAGTAACATTTGCCATAATATCCAGCCTCTCGCCGAAGGCGACTTAAAATAGGCTGGATACTGTTACTGGAGCACCCAAAGGGTGTGAACAGTAACACGTATGTTGCTAAGTGTGCTTTAGCAATTGAATAAAGGCTTTACACTCATATCTTATTTTGGTACAATGAGAGTATCTCATAGATGATATTTAATAGAAGGGAGGCAATTAAATGACTGACAAACAATTACGATATATCAATAGATTAACTGTTTTTGTAAGAAAACTATTAAAACTTGTACCGCAAGAAAAAAGAGATGAACTTGAAAATGAATTTGATTCTATCCTTTTAGAAGTCACGGAACCAGGCGAAAAATAAAACGAAAGTGTAAAGTCTTTATTGAACGATTAAAGACTTTACACTTTTTTAACGCTTCAGAAGATGATTCAGTATGTCGATTTACAGCATTGCCGCTTTACGCTCGAAACCGGCAATGACTTTTCCTCTGCGGAGAATATAGGGGTGGGAGGCACAGATGCGGATTGCCCCATGTACGCTTGGAGCGTCAACAATATTTAAATCTGCATCATTTCCGATTTGAATGCCGTATTTTGCATCCGGATCAAATGCGCGGGCAGATCCGGAAGTAAGCATATCCCACATAATGCGTGCAGTTTCCGGTGTGTTGTACTGTGCGCAGTAGCATCCCACCAGACCATAATCCAATGGATCACCGGTTCCGTATAGATGAAAGCCGTCGCAAATGGTATCCTGTGCCGTTATCACATTGATCCCCATGTCAACCATTTCACGGATCCGTGTGACACCACGGGTATGCGGTTCGTCCTCCAGAGTCTCTTCCGTACTGGAGATCCAGTTCTTTTTGCCAAAGCTCTGACGTATATGCTTTGTCAAAATGCATATGAGTATTGACAAAGGTGGGGCATGCCATCATACTGTTGGCTTCGATGACTTTCGTTCCGTCAGAAGCGGTTATGTTTTCAGAAATTTCCTTATATTTCCATTTTCGTCAATCAAAATATCGGCAATGGTTCCGGTTCCGTTTATATTTGCTTTTTTAATAAGTAGCAGAAAATGTAGAAGCGCAGTGATAAGGAAGCATGACTGCGATCGACAGAGTAGATCCGGCAATTACGGTATTTTTTAAAGTACGTTCATCGGATACGATCGTATCGATACCAGAGAACATGATCGTTGCGGCTGTGATCAAGAACACGGATCCGATTACAGAATGCGGAATTTGATTGGCTACGTTACTGGAAAATAAGGCGCACAGCCTGTTTAAATCTGAAAGATTCCTGTTTTCACCAGGAGCGCTTAATAAGACAATATGCCCTCCGGTGTCCTTGATCGTATGAATGGATAGTAATCAGGAGTGTCACTCAGATTGATCCCCAAAACACGCAAATCAAGCCCCTTACAGCCGGCAAGAAGCGTATGTCCTTCAAAAGCGGGTAATTCTAATAGTTCAGCAACTGTTGGAATAGAGAGGTTGCTTATCATATTTGCGTTATTTTAGTACAAGTTATATGGATTAGTGGGAATGGTATATGTTGACTCCATAGGTTGACGTATGACTGTGAAAATGTCATAAAAATGAGCTTCCTCTTTTGTGCGGATTCACTAAAAAAATGGAACTTAGGAACAATATATTGACAAGATTTTACATCGAAATTATAATGAAGCTAAATTGGTTCTACCACTGAACCTCAGAACCAATATAAACTCTAAAAGGTATGAAAAGTGACTGTCTGACGGTATCCTGTATTCGCTGTTTGATCTGCGGTAAGAGACAGGCAGCCATGATTCCGGGAGCCTATCAAAAAGAAAAGGAGGAATGGATTATGTCCGAAACTGAAAATCAAGATCTGCTTGCCATGACGCATCTGGGGGAGGAGCCGTCCAAGTACATGAAGTCTGTGACACCGCCGATTTTTATGAACTCACTTCATGTATTTGACACTGTGGATGAATATTTTTCCGTGGATATTTTTCAGGATGAATATTACTATGGGCGTGCATCGAATCCTACGGTTGCGATTCTGGAGAAGAAGCTGGCGGCGCTGGAGCACGGCGTCAGGGCGGTTGCATTTTCCGCGGGGATGGCTGCCTGTACGGCGGCGATCATGGCAGTCTGCAAGATGGGAAGCCATATCATCTGCCTGAAAGAAAGCTATGGTCCGGTGCAGCATCTGCTGGATGATTTCCTGATCGAAAAGATGAATGTGTCGGTGTCCTATGTCCGTGGGACAAGGCTGGAGGATTTCGAAGAGGCAATCCGCCCGGAGACGGATCTGATCATTTTGGAGAGCCCGTCTACCCTGCTGTTTTCCGTCATTGACCTGGAGGGGGTCGCAAAACTGGCGAAGGAGCACGGGATCAAGACGTATATTGACAATACATATTCCACGCCGGTATTCCAGAAACCGCTGGATATGGGAATCGACATTGTCATGCATACCATGACGAAATACATCGGCGGGCACAGCGACCTGTCCGGAGGGGTACTGATCTCCAGGGACGAGGAGCTGATGAGAGGGCTGATGATCCAGAGGGATCGGTTCGGGAGCATCCTGGGGCCGATGGAGGGATGGCTTGCAATTCGCGGCCTGCGTACATTGGATGTGAGGATCAGGAGACATTATGAAACCGGGATGCAGGTTGCGGAGTATCTGGAAAAGCATCCGAAGGTGAAAAAAGTGTATTACACGGGGCTGAAATCCCATCCCCAGTATGAGCTTGCGAGAAAGCAGCAGAAGGGCGAGTGCGGGCTGATGAGCCTGGAGATTGAGGGGGATGAGAAAGCGACGGCCAGATTTGTGGACGCCCTGAACATATTTGAGCGGGGCTGTTCCTGGGGCGGATTCGAGAGTCTTGCGATTGCGTATACTTACAACTGGACCCAGGAGCAGCAGGACTTCCTGGGAGTCAACCGGAGCATTGTAAGGCTTCACTGCGGCCTGGAGGGCGCTCAAAATCTGATCGAAGACTTAAAGCAGGCATTGGAAAAGGTATGATGGAGGTGGATTATGGAAGAGAATAAAATCGAAAAGACAATCAAAACGCCGAGTCTGGGGCTGGCAGTCCTGCCGTTGATTTTTATGTTTGTGGTACTGTTTACAGGACTGATTATTTTTAAAGTAGATATCAAGGTACTTTTGCTGCTCTGCGCGGCATTTACAATCGTACTCTGCATGTATCTGGGGCATACCTGGAAGGATGTGGAAAATGAGATCGTTGATAAACTGGCAAAAGCATTTCCGGCGATCATGATCCTGATCACGGTCGGACTGATGATCGGCGCATGGATCGTGAGCGGTACCATTCCGTTTCTGGTTTATATTGGTCTGCAGATCATCAATCCAAGGTTTATCATCGTGACCTCCTTTCTCGTAACCGTGATCCTGTCTGTCAGCACAGGGACATCCTGGGGCGCGGCAGGAACGGTGGGAGCAGCTTTGATGAGCGTGGCGGCGGGAATGGGCGCTCCCCTTCCGGCCGTAGCCGGCGCGATCGTGGCAGGCGCTTATTTCGGGGACAAGATGTCGCCACTTTCCGACAGCACCAACATGTCCGCCATCGCCACAAACACAAACCTGTACAAGCACATCGGGCATATGTTCTATACCACGGTGCCTGGATTTATTGTAAGCTGCGCGGTTTATATCATTGCCGGGATTTCCTTTGCCAGCAGCGGTACGATCGGGCAGGTGGATGAGATTATCAAAACGCTGTCACAGCTGTTCAATCTGAGCATGCCTGTGGGGCTGCTTCTTCTGGTGCCGCCGGTAATCGTCATTTACGGTTCCTTAAAAAAGAAGCCCACGATTCCGGTTATGTTCATCTCTTCCGCGGTTGCAGTCCTGATCGCCATGTTTGTTCAGGGATTTTCTTTTGAAACCTGTGCGGCCAGCATGGTGGGCGGATTCAAGATGGAGATGTTCGTGAATCCGACTGTGGATCTGGAAAATATCGTGAAAGAGGTTCCGAACCTCTTGCAGCGCGGCGGTATGTCTTCCATGATGAATACGGCGCTGATGGCGTTCTGTGCCTTTGGGTTTATCGGGGCGCTGACGATCGCGGGCTGTCTGGACGTGATCCTTTCCCAGATCATGAAGCACATCCACAGCACAGGCCAGCTGATCACCGTTACGGCCGCTCTCGGCGTGATCATCATCACGGTCATTGGAGAGGCTTCGGTTACCTTCCTGATGATCGGCGGTCTGTTCAAGGATGAATACATTAAGCGGGGACTGCAGACTAAAAACCTGTCCCGTACGCTGGAGGACAGCATCACGGTGGTGGAGCCGCTGGTACCCTGGTCGCTGGCCGGAGTGTATATGACCTCCACCCTGGGTGTGCCTACGGCACAGTACGCGCCATGGGCATGCCTGTGCTACACGGGTGTGATCTTTGCGATCATCTGGGGATTTACGGGCTTCGGGATCGCGAAAATTCAGAAAGGCGGAGACAATTACGAGGATTATGTGGAGCTTACGGGAAATGAGCTGGAATCGTAAGGAAGCTGTTTTTCGGCTGTTTTACATGCGGGCCGGGTATCCGGCACCGTGACAACAGCCGCCGCGGGTCACTATCGGGTCAATGTGTGGTCCGCAGCGAACAGCAATCCTGCTTTTGCGGCTTCGAAGACCGCTTTATCATGGGCCATACGCGTTACAATTCGCGGCCGGTCAGGCCGTGAATTGTAGCGTCAGGCTTCCCCAGTATCCTCAGAGATCAGAGAAAATCCGTAATTGTTGATCACATCCACTGCCCGAAGGGCAGAGTCCGTATCTTGGCGTATGATGGCTTCGGCAAGCATCAGGTGCTCCGGAACCGTAAAAAGCCAGACCGAATCATTTTCGCTGGCGGCGCTTTCCCTCCGGATAAACCGATCGTCACGGATCTTATCAATGAGCTGATGGATCACAGAGTTCCCGGCCATCTCATAGAGTTTATTGTGAAAGCTGTGGTCCAGTGTATGGCTGTAAATATTTTTCCGATATTCCTCCTGCATGTCCATTGCAAGGGAGAGGAGTTCCTGTTTCTGCTCGGGTGTACCGCGGACGATCGCGTTTACAATGGTCTTGTGTTCCAGGGTATCCTGCAGCTCCTGCAATTCCCCAGGCGTAAAATCCGTCAGCCGGACAGACAGAACGCTTTTTCCGCTGTCAGGGGTGTTGATATAAACGCCGCTCCCTGTTTTGACATAGATCAGTCCGCGGTCCTCCAGAATGCGCAATGCTTCCCGGACCGAGTTGCGGCTGGTCTGCAGCATGGCTGCCATGTCGCGTTCGGAGGGGAGCTTGTCCCCGGGCTGCAGATTGTTCATTCGGATATAATTGTAAATCGAATCGGAAATCTTCAGATAGAGGGAATCCTTTTCGACAGGTTCTAATTTCACTTCTCTTTGTTCCATATCGGCCTCCTTTGCATCCATTATTGATTATAAGGCAAAGGAATGTCGGCCGTCAAGTTTTAGGTTTCTGTTCATATTGACTCCCAGGCCGAAAACCGCTATACTGATACCAGAGTGAAGCGTATTTGACGTTACTGTTCACGGTGCTTTGCGCTTTGCTGCAAGGCATCCGGTCAATAAAGCAGCACCATTTGACGGACGCGGGGGAGGGATTGGATTTGCCGGGGTTTACCAAAAGGGCCATAAGAAATTCTTTTATCAGGCTTCTGAATGAGCGGCCCGTGAGCCAGATCACGGTCAAGGATATCGTGGAGGACTGCGGGATCAACCGGAATTCTTTTTATTATCATTATCAGGACCTGCCTTCCATGGTGGAGGAGATCATCCTGGAGGAAGCGGAGGCCATGGTGCGGCAGCATCCTTCGGTGGACTCCATCGAAGAATGCCTTGATCTTGCGGTTTCTTTTGCGCTGGAAAATCGGCGCGCTGCCATGCACCTTTACTCGGCGAACAGGGATCTGTTTGAACGGTATCTGTGGAGGGTGTGCGAGCATGTGGTGGACACCTATATCAGCACCGCGTTCGCGGAATATCAGCTGAAAGAAGCAGATAGGCGGGTACTGGTCCGCAATTACAAATGGGAATGCTTCGGGGCGGTGCTGGACTGGCTGAACGGAGGAATGAAGGAGGACATCCAGGCGGATTTTTACAGGCTGTGCGAATTAAAAAAAGGAATGCTGGAGGAAGTGATCCGCAGAAGCGCCGGAGAGCAGGATTAAAAAAGCTTCCACCTGTACAGGTGGAAAAGCTTTAGATAGACATTTTCACGGGATTGTCTGATTTTCAGACATCAAAGGGAAAGTGTCTATTTTTTATTGGGCAAAAATTAATTATAGTGGATGGAAAGAACAGGTACAAAAATTTAATGAATCAGGCAGGAATTTATTTTACGGGAGGGATATACTAATGAGTGAAATGACACACAAGGCAGGAAGGGCTGCATTTGGTAAAGCGATCGACATTGCGCTTCAACACAGGGACAAGGACTGGGAGCAGGATGCCAAGCGGCTTCTGGACCTGATGCAGAAATATATGAGCGGCGCGAAGCTGGAGTTTGACTATGAACGGGCCAGGGAGAGGATCTGTGACAGGGAAGGGACACTGAACCGGTATGTACGGCGGATCCTTGCGGAAACGGATCCCCATGTGCTCAGGACGACGGCGCTCAACCTGGGCTTTGAAGCATTTTTTCACGGGACAAGGACGATCCGAAAGATGCGGGGGATCCATCAGTGCAATATCCCCTGGCTGATCCTGATGGACCCGACCAGCGCCTGCAACCTGCACTGTACCGGATGCTGGGCGGCGGAATACGGAAACCGGCTGAACCTTTCCTTCGAGGAAATGGATGACGTGATCAGACAGGGTAAGGAGCTGGGAATCTATTTCTACATGTTTACAGGCGGAGAGCCTCTGGTACGGAAGGCGGATCTCATCCGGCTCTGTGAAAAGCACAATGACTGCGCGTTTCTGGCCTATACAAACGGAACGCTGGTGGATACGGCGTTCTGTCAGGAGATGAAACGTGCCGGAAATATGTATCTGGCCATCAGTCTGGAGGGCTTTGAAGCGGTCAATGACCTGCGCCGGGGAAACGGTGTCTACGGAAAGGTCATGCATGCCATGGAGCTGCTCAAGGAGAACGGCCTGCTCTTCGGGACATCCATCTGCTATACCTCCAGGAACATAGAGGCTGTGACCAGTAATGAATTTGTGGACCTGCTTGTAGAAAAGGGCTGCCGCTATGCGCTGTATTTCCATTATATGCCGGTGGGAAATGAGGCCGCCGTGGAGCTGCTTCCCACTGTGGAGCAGCGGGTGCGGATGATGGCGCGGGTCAGGGAGATCCGGAACATGACAACCGGAAAAGGCCTGTTTACCATGGATTTCCAGAACGACGGGGAGTTTGTAGGCGGCTGCATCGCGGGGGGACGGAATTATTTTCACATCAGTGCAAATGGGGATGCGGAGCCATGCGTATTCATCCACTATTCGGACGCGAATATCCGGACCCATACGCTGCTGGAGATCTTAAAGCAGCCGTTGTTCATGGCTTACAGGGAAAACCAGCCCTTCAACGACAATCCTCTGCGTCCCTGTCCGATGCTGGAAAATCCGGAGATCCTGGAACGGATCGTGAAGGAGACCGGGGCCCGCTCTACGGATCTGCAGTCTCCGGAGAGCGCGGAGCATCTCTGTGCAAAATGTCATGAATATGCGGCAGGATGGGCGCCGGCCGCGGACCGGCTGTGGGGAGAGGGCAGATCACGCGCGGATCGGCTGTGGAGAGAAGGCGGATCATGCACGGATCGGCTGTGGAGAGAAGGCGGATCATGCACGGATCGGCTGTGGAAAGAGGGCAGATCACAAACGGATCAGCAGCATGAAAATTGCCGGCCCTCGAAAACCGTATCTCAGATCGGCGGCGTCGGAGAGGCAGGGGCAGGAAAGAGCCGCAGGGGAAAGAAGGAAAACCATGAGAAGGAAAAATATGAAACCTGTCAAATGGCAGCGGGTCAGTAAAATATTGATATTTTGTCTGCTTCTGGCGGCAGCGTTTTTCTACCGGGATTCCCTGGCCGAGATCTTCCAGGGGATCCGGCAGGCCGAACCGGCCGCGGTTCTGATGAGCGCTATGCTGTCCATGGCAGCGTATTTTGTGGAGGGGATGACCATAGCCTGTATGGCGGGGGCGGTCATCCCCTCCGGTTTTTGTGAGCGGGATTTGCCATTGCGCCCGCGGTTTCAGGCATGCGCTGTACAGTATCCGGTCCGGGCAGAGGCGCTGGATGAGAATGCCGGGCAAAAGGAAGGGCAGGCAGGTCCTCTCTCGATCAGACAAGGGATCAGGATCACATTTTTATGTGAATTTTACCGTATGATCACGTTGGGAAACGGTTCGGGATTTGCGGAGATCCACTACCTCCATAAAAACGGGATGGAGGCCGGAAGCGCCGCAGTGCTGACCATGATCCAGTATATGCTGAAAAGGACTGCCGTCATGCTGCTTGGGACGTTTGGATTTGCGGTGCTGTGGAGAGAAGGAGATACCAGGGCGGTCTGTCGGGAATATGCGCTGTTTATGGCAGCAGGCTGCGGGGTGACAGCCGGTGTGATCCTTGTATTTACAGCACTGGCGCTTTCTGACAGGATCGCTTCCTGGGCGGAGCGGCTTTTGGAAATGCTGACGCGGAAGCTGCCGTCCTGGGAAAAACGTTTCTCAAAATGGAAGGAACAGATCCGGCTGCTGAACCAGTCCGGGAAGGATTTTTTGAAACAGAAGCGGCGGAGCCTTTGCGCCCTGGCGCTGCAGATCGTGAAAATGCTGCTCTTTTATTCCATTCCTGCAAGCCTTCTTTTTGGAAAGATCGGGATTTCATTTGCAGAGTCGATCCTGCTCATGGCAGTTGCGTATATGCTTTCCGGGATCATCCCGGCACCCTCCGGGGCGGGGGCGCTGGAGTTTGTCTTTGTGCTGTTTTTTTCACGTTTTACGGATTCAGGCAGGGCATTGCCCGTGATCCTGCTCTTCCGGTTCGCGACCTGGGTGCTGCCCTTTGGGATCGGCGGGGGACTGATGGCTGCGGGCAGGAGGAAGGAAGCGAAGGATAATCCTATCTAAAATGTGTGATATGTGTTATAATGAATTGCGCAAGCAGGTCATCATTTTCCTGCGGAAATGGGTGACAAATTATAATGAATTGTACTGGTGGGTAAGACTTTTGGCGTGGATCGCCGAGGCTGTGGCGAACCGTGGGATCAATCATGAGGCATCGATGGAAAATGGAGTGGATAAATTGCGGAAGATTTATCAGATCGGCGGAAGTATATGATGCCTTGCGGCAAGGCACAAGGCACTGTAAATAGTAACGAAAGGACGGACAAATGATGAAAACAGTGATATTTGATATTGACAACACGCTCTATGATTTTGACAGAGCCAACCGGTTCGGGATGGAGGCGGCGCGGGATTACTGCCGGCGTTCCTTTGGACTGGAGGAACCGCATTTTCGGGAATATTACCGGAAGGCGTGGCGTATGGCAGAGGAGCGGGTGGGATCGGATACGGCCGCGATCCACAACCGGATACTCCGGTTTCAATGCATGATGGAGCTGCTGGGTGAGCCTCTGTTTCCCCATGTGAAAACACTGGCCTGCACATACTGGGATACAGTGCTGGAGCAGATGAAGCCCTATCCCGGCATTGTAGAGCTATTCCGGACTCTGCGTGAGGATCAGATCCGGATCGGGATCGGCACAGATATGACAGCTTATATCCAGTATCGGAAGCTGGAGGAGCTGGGAGTCGCCCCTTATGTGGATTTTGTGGTGACCAGCGAGGAAGCAGGAGTGGAGAAGCCGGATCCGAAGTTTTTCGGGCTGTGCGCGGAAAAGGCCGGATGCGCGGCGGAGGAATGCGCATTTATCGGAGATCATGTGAAAAAGGATGTGCAGGGATCGATCGCTGCCGGGATGCGCGGGATCTGGTACAGCCAGGGAAAAGAACCGGAAGCGGAACTGCCGTACCCGGTGATCCGTTCTTTTGAAGCAGCGGATGAAGTGAAAAAGTTCATAACCAATCTGGACAGGTAAGAAGCTGTAAACTGAACAGGCGGAAATCCTGATCCGCGCCGCAGACGGATCTGCCTGCGGATCATTCGGGACAGTTCCTCAGCACAGAGAAGGAGAAGTATCATGCAATACATAGGATATGGGCTGCTCTGGCTCTTTCTGGCATACTCATTTTTGGGATGGGTTCTGGAAACGGCGGCTGCGGCAGTGAAGCAGAAAAAATTTGTCAACAGAGGGATGATCAACGGACCGTTCTGTATCATTTACGGTACGGCGGCAGTTCTGATGAGCATCGGCCTTCATGAAGTGACCGGGATCTGGCTGTTTTTCGGAAGCGTCATCTATGCGGTATCGCTGGAATGGATCGCGGGGCATTGGATCGAAAAGTATTATCACGAGAGATGGTGGGACTATTCCGGGATCCGCTGGAATCTGGACGGCTATATCTGCCTTCCCATGTCCCTGCTCTGGGGAGTGCTTGGATTTTTCTGCGTCAGATGGGGAAACCGGATCCTGATCCGGCTCTTTGACATGCTGCCGGTGCTGCTCCGGAATATCCTGATCTGGGCTTTGGTGGTCGCACTGGCCGTGGATGTTCTGGCAACGTACATCCTGCTGACAGGAAAAAGCGGCCGCCTGGACCGGTGGGAGGCGGCGGACAACCGGTTCGAGCAGGTGTCCGCGCGGCTGGGAAAATGGATCTCCGTACAGGTAGAAAAACGAATCCACAACGCATATCATGTTGTGGAGCAAATGGAGCTGGAGGAAGTATTCGGGACCTTTGCGGAAGGGTGCGGTTTTTATAAGGTGGTGTGGCTCTTCTTTGCGGGCGCGTTTCTCGGGGATATCACGGAAACCATCTTCTGCCGGATCACGGCGGGAGTCTGGATGAGCCGCAGCAGTGTGGTCTGGGGGCCGTTCAGCATCGTCTGGGGGCTTGCCATCGCGCTGGTAACGGCCATGCTCTATAAGTACCGGAACCGGTCGGACGGTTTTTTGTTTCTTGCAGGCACCTTCCTGGGCGGCGCTTATGAATATTTCTGCAGTGTCTTTACGGAAATGGTATTCGGCACGGTGTTCTGGGACTACAGCGAGATCCCCTTCAATCTGGGCGGGAGGATCAACCTGCTGTACTGCTTTTTCTGGGGGATCGCGGCGGTGGTCTGGTTCAAATGCTGCTACCCATTCATTTCCCGGATGATCGAAAGGCTGCCGGTGATCTTCGGGAAGGTCGCGACGTGGGCGCTGATCCTGTTTATGTGCTGTAATATCACCGTGTCCTGTATGGCGCTGGCGCGCTATGGAGAGCGGCAGGAAGGCGTGCCGGCAAAAGAGAGCTGGCAGGTGTGGACGGATGCGCATTTTGAGGACGCGAGGGTGGAGCGGATCTATCCCAACGCGATCCTGGTGGAATAAACCACTCCGATGCAAGCAGCAGGGCATAAAATCCTTGAAAGAATAAAAGCAGAAAAAGCGGCTGCCGAATCGCAACCGCACAGGTGGAAAAATTTCTACCTGTACGGTTGGATGCTCTTTGAGCATCCAATCCACCTCATTCATTCGTAAAATCCGTGCTTCGCACTTTTATGCCTGCTAACGCAGTCACATTTTACTTATTAATGAGGTAGGTTGCTGATCCGAAGTCGCATTTTCATTGCAATAAATTGCATAAAAATGTGACTTCGGATTGCAACCGTACAGGTGGAAAAATTTTAAGATCAGGTCCCGCAGGACAAAACACTCTGCGTCAGAGGTCTTTTGGTCTACGGTCATCCAGATGTGGGAGATCATGCCCTTTAGCTGTGGATCCCTTTTTCGATGATCCCGAATCCCAGTGGATAGGGCCCGGTGTGGACTCCAATGGTGGCGCCGATCTGGTAGACAGGGATCTCCTCGATCGCATACCCTTTTTTCTGCAGCGACTCCAGCGCATGGTCACGGAAGGCAAGCCCCTCCTCCAGGTCATATCCATAGCCAACCGCAAGGCTGTAGCATTCAATCCCCAGACGGCTTTCCTGTAAATACTCCAGCAGGAGATTCAGGGCTTTCTGAGTGGTGCGTTTCCTTCCACGGTCGATCCCGGAGGGGAAGATCTCGCCCTCCCTGAGTGTGATGACGGGACGCACGTCCAGGACGCTTCCGGCCAGGGAAGCCACCTTCCCGACCCGGCCTCCGTGCTTTAAATATTCCATATTTCCTACCGTAAAGAAGATCCGTCCGGTGCTCTTGATCTCCTCCAGCCGTGCCGCCGTATCCCGAAAGCTCCAGCCGCTGTCCCGCAGGCGCGCCGCCTCCAGCACATACTGGCCCTGGAGGACTGTATTGACGGTGGCATCGATGACCGTGATCTCCGCCTGGGGCCAGGTCTCCTGTATGAGCGCCCGGGCATTGAGCGCGGACTGCATGGATCCGCTGAATTTGGTGGTGATGCAGATGCAGATCACGGGAATATTGGCCTTGGCAAAGGGTCGGAAGGCCTCCTCGTAATCCTGGATGGAAGGCATGGAGGACTTGGGAAATACGCCTTTTTTGTCAACCATCTGCTGGTAAAAATCCCGGATATCAATGTCTACATTTTCTTTTAGATAATGCTCATCATCAAATGAGACATAAAACGGAACGACCGTAATATTTTTTTCCTGTGCCAGCTCTGCAGGCAGATCGCACGATCCGTCGCTGATAATGTGAAATGCTTCGCTCATATCATACCCTTCTTTTCATTGCGTTTCTATATAGAATACTACGTTTTTTTGGGAAATGCAATCGTTTTGCGTTTCAAAATACATGAAGAGTTTTTTAAAGCCTTATTAAGTGGTTATATATACTACATAAAACTCAAAATATGATGTAGAAACTATTTTCTAAATGTGGTAAACTGATGGAAATGACGCGTTACAGCCTTCCGGCCATGAATCTTGTTTTTGTACAGTTTAGCGCAGAATGGAAGTTCCTTAGATCAGAGAATGTACATGGGAAGGATGTTCCGCGAAAAGTACAGTAGATCCTGTGATAAGAGAGGAGAAATAACATGAGTGATACCAAAAAAGCAAAGGTATACTTTACAGATTTTCGATGTGAGATGGATGAGAGTCCGGTGGAGAAGCTGAAACGGCTGCTGAGGAAAGCCGGGATGGATCAGATCAATATGGACGGCAAATTTGTCGCGATCAAGATGCATTTTGGAGAGCTGGGGAATATGAGTTATCTCAGACCTAACTATGCGAAGGCAGTCGCGGATCTGGTAAAGGAATGCGGCGGCAAGCCATTTTTGACGGACTGCAACACCCTCTATCCCGGCAGCAGGAAGAATGCCATTGAGCATCTGTACTGTGCGTGGGAGAACGGCTTCACACCCATGACGGTGGGATGTCCGGTGATCATCGGCGATGGCTTGAAGGGTACGGACGACATTGCGGTGCCGGTGGAAGGCGGCGAATATATCAAAGAAGCAAAGATCGGGCGCGCGGTCATGGACGCGGATGTATTTCTCTCGCTGACCCATTTCAAGGGGCATGAGATGACCGGATTCGGGGGAGCCATCAAGAATATCGGGATGGGCTGCGGTTCCAGAGCAGGCAAGAAGGACCAGCACCATAACGGGCAGCCGGTCATTGACCCGGAGAGCTGCCGGGGCTGCAAGCGCTGTATGCGGGAATGCGCAAACGACGGACTGGTATTTGACGCAGAAAGAAAGGTCATGACCATTGACGGGGAAAAATGCGTGGGCTGCGGACGCTGCATCGGTGCCTGCAACTTCGATGCCATTGCATTTGGACAGGATGCGGCGGTCAAGGAGCTGAACTGCCGTATGGCGGAATATACGAAGGCGGTGGTGACAGGCAGGGATTGCTTCCACATTTCTCTGGTGTGCGATATCTCACCGGTCTGCGACTGTCATTCGGGAAATGACGTGCCGATCCTTCCGGATATCGGGATGTTTGCTTCCGCGGATCCGCTGGCGCTGGATCAGGCCTGCGCGGATGCCTGCCTGCGGCAGACCCCGCTGCCCAACTCCCAGCTGACGGAGCAGATGGCGGGCAGTAGCTTCTGCGACCATCACGACCATTTTGAGAATACCACGCCCAATTCCGAGTATAAGACCTGTCTGGCCCATGCGGAGAAGATCGGGCTGGGGACGAAGGAATATGAATTGATCACCGTCAAATAAAAGGGAACGGCTCAGGGCAGGGCAGTATTTTGCCATGAACAGGCAGATTTATTCCGAATAAAAAGGAAAAATCTGCCTGTTGTATTGCGCGCCGGAGTAATCTGCAGGGACTATTTTGTCCGGTTATCGTCAATGACATGCTTTACCAAATTCAGAAATTCACGTTGTGTAAGGCACGCTGTATCACGGTTTTGTGTTTCCGTTTCATCCTGGATCCAGTCGGGACCGGAAGAAAGGACAAGACAAAGCCCGATCTCCGGATCGACCCAGTGGGCCTCCATGCTTCTGTTTCGGGCGGCCAGATAAATCGTACAGCCCTGATACTTTGTTGTCTCCACATTTTTTATATCCGGGCCGGAACTTCCGGCGGACGATTCCGTATCCTGCTTTTCTGTGTTTTTTTGTCCGGTATCTGTCTCTGCGCCGAGCCAAACCTCCGCTTCCGCGTCATAACTGAAACAGTATGCCCAGAGAGGATGATCGGTTTTTCCGAAGCCGAGAGAAAGAGTCTGGCCGGCTTCATTTTGATATTCCGCGCTCATCCAGGTATAGTCCGGATCCAGCCAGGCTTTCAGGACGCTGGATTCTTCCGGGGTTACATGGATGCGGCGGAAAGGGGAGGGACCGGACAGCCGGTATTCTCCAAGCCGGTCCGGGCAGGAAAGCCCCATTTTTTCCACACTTCGAACCGAAGCATGATGTACCCAGCCGCCCATCCTCCGGCTGCCTGCGGCTAAGGCTGCAAAGGACAGCAGAAAAACCAGCAGGGCAGTAAGCAGGACGACAGGGCGGATCCCATGTGGTGCTTTTTTTCTGGTCTGTGACGTGAGCTTTCGAATTTCAGCCAGCGTATCCTCAGAGGCATGAAGGGCCGAAAATGTTTCTACATAGAGTTTTTTGTCAAACATGGTCATTTCACCTCCATCAGTTTTTTGCGGAGCAGCTCCCGCCCCCGGTGCAGATGGGTGGCCACCGTTGCCTTCGGGATATGCAAAAGCCGGGCAATCTCCTCAGTGCTGCAGTCCTCATAGTAATAGAGATAGATCGCGACCCGGTATTTGCGGGGAAGATCCATGGTCAGATAAAACAGTTCGCCGTGCTCCGGTGTGGAAAAGGACAGCTTGTCCGCATAGGTTTCCAGCGGTTCGGTTTTCCTCCACGGGGACAGAAATGTTTTTTTGCAGCAATTGACCGTGACGCGCATCAGCCAGTGCCTGATGTGGTCTTCATTTTCAAAGTCCTTTTTCGTATTGTACAGCTTTAACAGGACTTCCTGTGTGATATCATCGGCTTCCGGACGGTTCTTTACATAGTGAAACGCGATCCGGAAGATCATGTCCATATATTTTTCTGCCATTTCAATAAACTGCTCTTTCGGTAACATTTCAGGATCTCCTTATATTCTCCGCTGCTATTTTGGCGCTTCTCTTTCAAATAGTATAACCCCGGCGTTGTGTATACCACTCTACTATATATATCTTTGAAATGGGGAAAAAATTTCATCAGGGAAGAAAAAACTTGAGATTTTTATGATTTCGGAGGGATTATGGTATATACTATAGAAATGAATTCCAATTGTGCGGTTTGATGATCCAGGGATCACGAAATTCATTTATCCAATCGCAACCGCATAGCTGGAAAAAATGAATGACAAATCGAATGGAAGTGAAAGGCATGGAGCAGAAAAGAGCAATGAAAAAAGTGGGGGATTCCAGGACTGAGCAGGTCTATGTGATCCGTTCCCAGCACATCAATCCCCAGGGCAGGCTGTTCGGCGGCTATCTGATGCAGTGGATCGATGAGATGGCCGGGATCGTCAGCCGGCGCCATTCCGGGAAAATGGTGACAACGGCATCCATTGACAATCTGAATTTTAAGGCAGGAGCTTATCAGAACGACATGATCGTCCTGGTGGGCCGGCTGACCTATGTGGGACGCGCGTCCATGGAGGTGCGGGTAGACACCTATGTTGAGGACTACCAGGGAAACCGCAGGAGTATCAACCGGGCGTACCTTGTCATGGTGGCGGTGGATGAAAAGGGAAATGCGGTGGAGGTGCCGGGGCTTGAGCTGGCATCGGAGGCTGAGCAGGCAGAATGGCTTGGAGGGGAAAAACGGTATCAGCTGCGGAAGCGGAGGCGGGAGGAAGGGTACTGAATGGCCGGATACACTTCCGCCGGAGCGCGGCCGCGGGAGCGGCCAGAGCACCCGCTGTCCGGACTGCTGTTCGGATCATCGCATCTTCCGATATTGCTCCGGCGTAACCCCTTCGGCTTTCTTAAACACGCGAAAAAAGTATTTATTATTTTCATATCCCACCGCTTTGGCGATTTGATACAGCTTCCGGTCTGTCGTCTCCAGAAGCTTTTTTGCCTGTTCGATCCGGATCGAATTCAGGTACGAGACGTACTTAACCCCGGTCCGTTTGCGGAACAAATGGCTTAAATAGCTGCTGTTCATATAAAAGAGCGAGGCAAGGAATTCTACAGTCAGGTTCTTCTGGTAGTTCCTCCTGGTATAAATCTGGATCTGTTCAATGGGATCATTGACAGCGTATACGCTCTGGGGCTTGAGCATCTCCGAGAGATTGCCGAAAAACTGCCTGTAATAACCGTGGAGCTCTTCAGGAGAAAAAATTTCCCTGACAATATTATGCATGCTTCTGGACGGATTGGTCTGGCTGACATATTGCTTTAAGATCAGCATACATTCTTCAGTCAGCTGATGATAGTGGTATTTGACATCTGCCAGCGTGAGGGAGGGGATCGCCTGATAGCAATCCTGCAGTTCCCGCAGCAGCTGAAAAACGGCATCCGTCATCCCGGCTTCCACACGGAACAGAAATTCTTCCTTTTTATCCCAACTGATCTCCCGGAGTTCATTTTTGGTATCCGGATGCCAGACATAATAATCTGAGGAGGTCTGGAGGATTGGAATGGTATCCAGGGCTTCACGGCATTTTTCGTAAGCGCCATGGAGCTGTTCCGGCGCGGAACAGGGGCTGCTGACGCCCCAGTAGGATACCGCGCCGTAACTGTGCAGATGCGCCATAAAATCCTGTATAAATCTCTGGTAAAAAGACTGAGGCGTAAAATCTGCGTCATTGGGAGTGCAGAGTACAAAAAAGCCCTGCAGCGCATTGGTCGGATGCGGCAGATAAAGTGCCATTTCCGAAAAACCAAGCTCTGCCACATGTTCCTGCAGACGAAAATCATGGAGCGGCGCGGAGGAACACAGCGCGGCTAGGCAGATGCGCCCGGACTGCCTGAGAAAAGCCAGCTTTTCCGAATTGATGGCAGTGTCAGATACGGCATAGCCCAGGATGAGGTTCTGGATCAGCTGCAGATCATATTCGTAATAAGCCATTTCCTTCTGCTCTTCGCTGAGGCGTATTTTCTTGTCGATTGATTCAGAGGCTTCGAGACGCCGGAGAGCCTGAAGTACCGTCTGCTGGATCTGCTCATCTGTAAAAGGTTTTAATATATAATCAATCACGTTGGCGGAAATCGCATATTTGATATAGTCAAAGCTTTTATATCCGCTGATCACAATCAGCTGCATATCAGGATAATGCTCTGCCAGGAAGGGCAGGAGCTGTGTTCCGTCCATGACCGGCATTTCCATATCCAGAATGACAAGGTCAGGATGAAATTCTTCAATCAGTTTCAGCGCCTGCTTTCCATTGCCCGCTTCACCGGAACAATGGATCTGGTCTTTCAGCGGTTCCAGCTTTTTTAAGGTTCCCAGACGAATCAACGGTTCATCATCTACAATAATAAACTGATACATAGGATTTGCCTTTCATATTTTTTCTCAGGAATGGTCCGGGCCGCTCTCGTTCAGGCAGGGCAGCTTGACACGGATGAGAGTTCCGCGGCCGGGTCTGCTTTCCGCGTACAGACCGTATCCTTTCCCATAATAAAGCTCAATGCGTGTATTGATATTTTTTAGCCCGATGCTCTGGCTGCTCCGATGCCCCAGCTCCGTAAAAGCAGGCTCTTCCATCAGGGAAGCATTCAGCGCCTGCAATTCTTCGGGAGACATTCCCTTTCCGTCATCGACAACATAGAGATAGAAGTAAGTATCAAATAAAAAACCACGAATACTGATGCGATGGCCGAACTGACAATTTTGCAGTCCGTGTGAAAATGCATTTTCCACAATAGGCTGCAGAATCAGTTTCAAAACCTTCAATCTCTTCATGCTTTCCGGAATGCGCAGGCGGAATTGAAAAAGCCCGTCAAACCGGATCGACTGGATGGAGATGTAATCCAGAACGTGGTTGATCTCGTCCCGGAGGGTAACCACCTCGCTGGGTGTTTTGATCGCATAGCGGAACATATTTCCCAGAGACATGGCCATCGTGGAGATGGATCGGCTCCCCTCAATGGCGGCAATGCTGTTGATCGCCTCCAGTGTATTGAATAAAAAGTGGGAATTGATCCGTGCTTCCAGTGATTTCATCTGGGCATCCAGAGAGATCAGCCGGCTCTGATAATTGGTCTTGATCGCGGTATCCAATTCCTCGATCATGGAATTATATTCATTGTATAAAATACCGATCTCATCCGTTCGGTTCAGATACCGCGTAGAAACACTCAGGTTCTCTTCGCTCTGGCGTGACATCTTCCGGCTCAGATGAACAATCGGCTCTGTTACGGATTTTGAAAAATACAATGCCAGGAGGATACCACTGATCACGCAGATGACCGCAATCAGGAGCAGCAGGATGCCTGCGGCGCCGAATTCGCGATATAGCCGGCTGTTATCCACAAAAGTATACAGGGACAGAGAGGGATGCGCAAGCTCAGCAGAATATGCGGCATGCGTTTCTGCTTCCTCCGGTGTCATGACGCGCCCATTTGGCGGGGTACAATAAAGTGTTTCTCCGCTTTCATGGTTGATGACCGCGATGGAAGTGACATCAGGAATCGTGTTCAGGGCATCCAGGTCGAAGATATCAGGACTGCAGTTGATCATTAAGATTCCCAGGCTTTTGGACGTATAAATATCGTAGAGATTCTTTGCCAGAAAAAAGCTTTTTTTACCTCCCTGAAAGATATCGGGGTGGGTGGAGATCCTGCTGATATACAGAGTTCCCCGCTGGCTGTACGTCTCTTGATACCAGGCTTCCTCTGAAGGGGCATATCCATAGACCAGCCTGGTGTCGGGCGTATTTTCAAATGTAAAATGAATGCCGGACGGGGTAAAAAAATATATACCGTAGATATAGTCATAGGTATTGAACAGGTTCTGGCACAGGTATTTTAGATTCTGCCTGTTCTGATAGATAGACAGTTCGCTGTGCTCCTCCGCTGGGTCGGCATAAGGCTTTAGATTCCGGGTCAGGGAATAACTGCCGGAGGAGTATGAGGAAAACTGGTTCGCCAGCTTTTCCAGCTCCGCAAGTGTCGTATTGGTCTGTTGGACCGCCCTGGAAAACAGGTTGGAAGAGTACTCAGTCATCTGCTGCCGCGTGGTCTTCTGATAACGGTGATAGGATACTGCGGTGATGCAGATGGTTGGCAGCAATGCCATAAAAAACAGAATGATAAACAATTTCTGCCGTAATTTCATAGAAAACGCCCTTTCTGAAAAAACTAAGAAAAGTATACCACAGGAACCAAGAAATGTCCACTTTACCTGTGTTAGAATAAAACCATCAAAAGAGAAAACTGAAAAGAAAAGGAGAAAGAAAATTATGAAGAGAAAAATTATTTCCATGCTCATAGCTACAGCGATGGCGGGAACCCTGCTGGCAGGATGCGGCTCTTCGGGCAATACCCAGACGGAGCAAAGTGGTTCCGGATCAGAGGAGCAAAACGAAAAAGCGAAGATCCGGTTTTTGTCTGCCATGGAGCTGGTGGATGAGGATATGATCAGGGCTTTTGAAGAAGAGAATCAGGACATAGAAGTGGAGTTTGATTATGTGGATTCCGGAAATTATTCGGCAAAGTTTGCGGCGCTTGCATCCTCCCATGAAGTGCCGGACGTATTCTGGACACAATCCGGTTATTACTGTGACCAGATCAGTGAGGGCCTTCTGATGGATATTTCCGACGAATTGGCGGATCAGGCATATGAAGGCGATATGGCGTGGAAGGATACGTATATCCCATCCCTGCTGGAAAGCCTGGAGAACATCGCATATACGGGCTGCGGCGAAATGGAATCTTATGATTACGGCGTTCCCTTTACGATGACTACGGTGGCGGTGATGTATGACAAAGCAATCTATGAGAAGCTGGAATTGTCTGAGCCGGAATCCTGGGAAGACTTTATGGACAATTGCGAGAAACTCAAAGATGCGGGATACACTCCGTTATCCGTACAGTCCAATACCTGTATTGACTGGATGCCGAGATTGTTCTGGGATCAGTTCTGCAGGAAGGAGATCGAGGAGGATGGAAAAACCTTTGAAAGCGGAGAGATGACCTTTGAGACAGAGTCGGTAAAGGCCGGATTGGAAAGCTATAAGGAAATCTGGGATAAAGGGTATCTGCCGGAGAACTTCATGACCTCGGATCTGGATACCACCGCGCAGCTCTTTCTGCAGGGAAAGCTGGCTCAGGTGATGATCGCCCCGGATAAACTGGAATATATCATGGATAATGCGCCGGATACGATGGAGCTTGGAACATTTCCGCTTCCGGGAATAGACGGACTTCCCTCCAGATCACTGGGAGGGGCAAGCAATATTTTCGCAGTCAGCGCAGATACAAAAGAGCCGGAGGCAGCGGTGCGGCTGCTGAAGTATCTGACCTCCAGGACCAATTTTGAGACTGACGAGGGATTAAAATATTCCAACTCGGGCCTGAATGATGTGGAACGCAGTCCGGAACTGGACGGAATCCTGGCGGGCTACGGCGCGGCGGCGGAAAATGGCTTCTGCCCGGATATTTTTGTACCGACGACAGTGTCAACAGAGATCAATACGGAGTTTAAAGAAAACCTGATCCCGAACTATCTGCTTGGACAGATCACCCTGGAGGACGTGACGAAAACCTTACAGGAATCCTACGATTCTTATCTGGAGGATAAGGAGTAATAGGGAAACGTAAAAACGGCTGGCTGGCGGCCAGCTGTTTTTATATCTTCATATGCGGAAATGCTGCCGGCGGCAGGATTTTGCGTATGCTGAAAATACGAAAAAAGAGGAGGCAATATTGTGGGCAAACATAAAAAAGCAGGTCTGCTGCAGGAGTTAAAGGAGAGCATCCCGGCGTATATCCTGATTCTTCCCACCCTGGTGATCCTGGTGATCTTCCTGTTTATCCCATTTGCGAATGCATTTCGGATCAGTCTTTACAAGTATAAAGGCTATGGGGAATTGACAAAATATGTGGGGCTGAAAAACTATGGATCCGTACTTCAGGATGATCAGTTTTACCGGGCGTTTGGCAATACGTTTCAATTGATCGGATGTGATCTGATCTTTTCCATTACGATTGGATTTATCCTTTCCTACATTTTATTCCGGGGAATTCGGATGAAACGGTTTTTTAATACAGCGCTGTTTATTCCCTATCTGATCTCCATGGTCGTGATCGGATGTATATGGCGCATTATTTACGATCCTACGATCGGACCTCTGAACCAGCTTCTGGAACTGATCGGGCTCGGAAGCCTGGCGCGGCCCTGGCTGTCCCAGATCGATACGGCGCTGCCTGCGATCATCGTGACATGGATCTGGCGGACGATTCCATTTAATATGCTGATCTGCTATGCCAATATCATGACGCTTCCAAAGGACCATCTAGAGGCTGCAGAGATTGACGGGGCATCTCAATTTCAGAGATTGAGGTACATCATCGTCCCCCATATGATCCCGACTTTTGCTACACTGGGAGTCCTCACAGTGACCAATGACCTGCGGGCATTCGATCTGGTATGGGTGATGACCCAGGGAGGACCGGGGGGAGCCTCCGATGTGCTGACCTCCTACGTTTATTCTAATGCATTTGTATCTCAGAAATTCGGACCGGCTACGGCCGCTTCTATCATCATGATGGCTGTTATGATCGGAATTACGGTGATCCTGCAGCTGGTAAAGAAGGCAGGTGGAAAAAATGAAGAATGACCGAAGAAACAAAAAAGAACGATCCGGAGGAAGAAATCAGATTTCAGCAGCGGTATTTGTGATCATGCTGTTTGCCGCGTTGATCTCTGTCTATCCGCTGGTATGGGTGATTCTGCAGTCCTTTAAGACCGAAGGAGAATTTTTGAGCAGTATCTGGTCACTGCCGTCTTCGCTTCACTTCGACAATTATATCAAGGCATTTGAAGAGGCGAACCTGCTGACTTATTTGAAAAATACAGTGATCAATACAGCGGCTACACTGGCTGTTGACCTAGTGCTGATCACCTGCCTGGGCTATGCGTTTTCAAAGCTGAAAATGAAATTTAAGAAATTTTTTTACTATGTGATCCTGATCAATATGCTGATCCCGACGCCGATCATTTTGCTGCCGATGTATCTGCAGGTTGTAAATTTAGGCATCCAGAATACCCTGGCCGCGATCGTATTTCCCTATTATCAGGGATTTGCGCCGCTGGGACTGATCCTGATCAAGAACTACATGGATAATATTCCTAATGAAATTATTGAGTCGGCAAAAATGGACGGCTGCGGTACATATCGGATCCTGTGGAGCATTATGGTGCCCCTGGTAAAGCCGATGCTTGTCACACTGGCGATCCTGGGAGGCATGAATGCCTGGAATGAATACATGTGGGCGCTGGTATCCATCAGTGATACATCAAGATATACGTTGTCCGTGGGGATTGCGGTAATCCGGGATAAGATTGCCACGATCGGCTATACACCGGTATTTGCGGCACTGACAGTCAGCGCCATGGTATTTGTCGTGATCTATCTGTTTGCCCAGAAGACGTTTGTTCGCTCTATAACGGCAGGCGCGGTGAAAGGCTAGGTGAAAAAAGATGAAGGAAAATGCATTCCCCCAGGGATTTTTGGAGGAATTTCAGAATCCGGGAAAGGAACATCGGGGAACCCCCTTCTGGTCATGGAATACGAAGCTGGATATGGACTGTCTGGAATGGCAGGTCGAACAGTTCCGTGAGATGGGGATGGGTGGTTTTTATATTCATACAAGAATCGGCCTGGATACAGAGTATATGGGGCCGGAATATATGGAATGTGTGAAGAAGGCGGCAGCCCTGGCAAAGGGAAAGAACCTGTTCTGCTGCCTGTATGATGAGGACCGCTGGCCCTCCGGCTACGGCGGGGGAAAGGTGACTCGGCATCGGAAATACAGGAGCCAAAATCTCCTGATCACACCCTATCGGAAGGGGACAAAAACGTATGTCGGCAGAAATTTTGACTCAATGGCATCCCCGTCCCCCCAGGGAAATGGAAGATTCCTGGCGGCATATGAGGTGGAGCTGCATCCGGACGGAACCCTGAAGGCCTATAGGAGACGCGGGGAAACGCTGCGGGATGGGGCAGGCCAGAGAGCTGCAGGGGGGGAGGAAAATGTCATGGCGGCAGGGCGGACGAGAATCTGGTATGTTTATCTGGAAACAGCCCATGACAGCCCGTGGTTCAATCACCAGTCTTATGCAGATACATTAAATCCTGAGGCAGTCAGATATTTTCTGGAAGTGACGCACGAAAAATACTGTCAGGCAGTGGGCGGGGAATTTGGAAAAACCATTCCCGCGATCTTTACGGACGAACCTCAGTTTGGGAAAAAAAGGTGCCTGGGGAACGCGGATTCCCAGGAGGAAGTGATGCTTCCGTTTACGGAGGATTTTCCGGACAGCTTCCAAAAAGCATATGGGGAGGATCTGCTGGATCATATTCCGGAACTCCTGTGGGAGCTTCCGGGGGAAGCGGTTTCCCAATATAGATACTGGTATCACGATCATTTGACTGAGCGATTTGCCAAGGCTTATTCAGACCAGATCGGGGAATGGTGCTCTCAGCATAAGATCCGTCTGGCGGGCCATATGATGGAAGAGCCGACTCTTCAATCCCAGACTCAGGCTATAGGAGAAGCGATGCGGGGACTGCGTGGTTTTTCCCTTCCCGGAATTGACATGCTGTGCGACGCTCATGAATATACGACAGCAAAGCAGGCAGAGAGCGTCTGCCATCAATATGGAAGGGAAGGCGTGGCCAGCGAATTGTACGGAGTTACGAACTGGGATTTTGACTTCCGCGGCCACAAGCTGCAGGGTGACTGGCAGGCCGCGCTGGGGGTGACGCACCGTGTACACCATTTAAACTGGATGAGTATGGGCGGGGAAGCAAAACGGGATTATCCGGCAGCAATCGGTTTTCAGTCTCCGTGGTACAAGGAATACGGGATTATTGAGACCCATTTTGCAAGAGTGAACACCGCGATGAAACGGGGGCGCGCACTGGTCCGGATCGGGGTGATCCATCCGATCGAATCGTTCTGGCTGCTGTTCGGGCCGAATCAGCAGACAGGGCAGAGGCGCCAGGAGGCGGATCAGAGATTTCGGGACGTGACCAAATGGCTGCTATTCAACCAGCTGGATTTTGACTATCTATCGGAGAGCCTTCTGCCCGGGCTTTGGAAAGACGGAAAGGTGGGACAGATGGACTATGACGCGGTAGTAGTGCCGGGATGCCTGACACTTCGCCGCACAACACTGGATATTCTGAAACAGATGCGGACCGCGGGAAAGAAGATCATTTTTATGGGAAAAGTCCCCGCATATGTGGATGCGCGCGCAAGTGACGATGTCAGGGTATTTGCCCGGACCTGTACAAAGACCGCGTTTGCCAGGGAGGAGCTTTTGACGCGGCTGGAAGAATTTCGGCTGCTGGATATCCGGTATCATGGGGAAAAGCATTTGAAAAAGCCGAACCACAAGAAAAACTGGAATGGAGAGCGGGCGGAAAAATATCTCTGCCAGATGCGGCAGGAAGGGAATTCGCGCTGGCTCTTTGCGGCAAATGGGATGGAGGAAGGGAATCCTGACCTGGCGCTGCCGGATGACGTTCGGATAGAACTGGACGGCATCTGGAGTGTAACCGAGATGGATACGATGAAGGGAATCGTGAAAAAGAAGCAGTCCTTAGCGGAAAAAGGAAAGACTGTGTTTTATCATCGCTTTTATGGATATGATAGTTTGCTGCTGTATCTGGAGCCGGCGGAGGAAGGCTGCGCGGCGGGACAGAAAGGATTTTTCCGGCAGGAAGACCATGGTCATTTACTTTGCGGGGAGCGTCTTCCGGATCCCGGAGAGATCCGTCTGGAAGAACCCAATGTATTGATTCTGGATATGCCTGAGTACCGATTTGGGGAAGCGATATGCTATGAAAAATCAGAAGAAATCCTGCGCATCGATAATCTGCTGCGGGAAAAACTGGGACTTCCGCTCAGGCAGGCAGCGCTGGCCCAGCCCTGGACACGCAGGGAAACGGCAGAAGCTTACCCTGTGGTACTCCGGTATTCCCTGAACTGTGAAACAGAGCTTGAAGGGGTATCACTGGCACTGGAAGCGCTGGGAGCAACCGAGATCTATCTGGATGAGAAACGTGTCGATAAAAAATCGGTCTGCGGATTTTATGTGGATCCGTGTATGGTGAAAGTGAAGCTGCCTGCGCTTTCTGAAGGGAGACATGAACTGAAGCTCTGCATTGCCTTTTCAGAAAAAGTGAATTTGGAATGCTGCTATCTGCTGGGGGATTTTTCGGTAGATGTGAATGGATGCCGCACTGTGATCAAAAAGAGAAAAAACGCGGCTTACTGGGGAAGCCTGACAGGGCAGGGGATGCCCTTCTACGGGGGAAACGCGGTTTATGTTACGGAAGTGGAGCTGGAACCGGGAAACTATCAGATCGAAGTGTCAAAATACAGGGCCCCGCTTCTGGAAATCAGGGTTGACGGAGAAAAAGCAGGGGATATCATCACTGCTCCGTATCGGGTGCCATTTGAGATCAGGAGGGAGGGAATCCATCGGATCGAGATTAAAAGCTTTGGAAGCCGGGTGAATACGTTCGGAGCGGTACACAATTGTGATGAAAATGAGATTTATTTTGATCCAAACGCATGGCGGACAACCGGGGAAAGCTGGTCTTATGAATATCAATTAAAGAAGACAGGTGTCTTAAAATCGCCTGTGCTGTGGAAGGAGAGGGCGATATGAAAGCAGTAAAGGTACCAAAACCATTTGAAATCAGAATTGAGGATGTGCCGGAGCCGGAAGTGAGAGCGGAAACAGATGTAAAGATCAGAATTACGTCAGGAGGAATCTGCGGTTCTGATGTTGGAATCTGGAACGGCACAAATTCTCTGGCAGTCTATCCAAGGATTATCGGGCATGAATTTGGCGGGATCGTGACAGAAACAGGAAAAAACGTGAAGTCGGTAAAGCCGGGCGACCAGGTTACGGTGGATCCGGTCATGAGCTGTGGGCATTGTTATGCATGCAGAATCGGACGTCATAATGTGTGTTCCACGCTGGAGGTATTGGGCGTACACCGGGATGGAGGATTCTGTGAATATGTCTGTGTGCCCGAAAAAAATGTACATAAATTCCATACCAAAATGGATGAAAAGATGCTGAGTGTGGCAGAACCATTTACAATTGGGACAGAGATCAACCGGCGCGGACAGATCGGGAAGGGAGACCAGGTACTGATCATGGGCGCCGGACCGATTGGAATAGCAGCGATGCAGTGCGCGAAGAGAAACGGAGCGGAGGTTCTGATGACAGACTTGGTGCCTTCACGCCTGGACCGGGCGAAACGGATGGGCGCGGATCGGACCGTACTCATCCATCCGCAGGGGCAGCAGGGAAAAGACCAGGGACAGGAGCTGGATGCGGAGCTTGCCGCGTTTACGGGAGGAGAAGGGATTCCGGTTGTAGTAGATACCGTCTGCATTCCATCTTCCTTTGAGCAGTCTGTACAGCTTGCTTCACCGGCCGGCAGGGTGGTCGTGATCGGATTGAAAAACCAGCCATCCAGGATTACAATGGCGGATATTACTAAAAAGGAACTGACGATTGTCGGATCGCGGCTGAACTGCGGCTGCTTTGATGAAGTCATTGAGGGACTTGAGGACGGTACGCTGCATGCAGAGGAATTCGTGACACATGTATTTCCGTATTATGAGGTGGAAAAAGCATTTCAAATGATCCGGGAACATCCCCAGGAGGTGCTGAAGGCAGTGATTACATTTTAATGACATTACATAGAAAAGGGGCTGCGGCAAAATAAGGAACTGGCACAAAATAACTTACCGATAGTCCGCAGGATTTCTCTTCAGGAGTGCTGCCAAAAAATCAGGCGCATAGCGGGCTATGTAACTGATTTTTTGGTAGTGCTCCAGGAGAGAAATACAAGGAATATGGGAAGTTATTTTGGGACAGTTCCTAACTGCAATATACAGGGTATGGCATTTGGATTACACGCTCAGCCATACAATGTATACGATCTGTATTTTGCGGCAGTCCTTTCAGCATTTTATAGGATATTCTGCGCTGCCGAAGAAAGAGAATCAGGCAGTGACCGGAATATGATATTGCTCCAGCAATGCCCGCATTCGGGCAAGCTCCGCATCCTTATCAGCAAGTAAAGCATTTTTTTCTGCAAGACCAGCAGTCAGGGTGTTGTTTTCAGCAATCAAAGCATCTTTATCAGCGATCAGAGCATCTTTATCAGCGATCAAAGCATCTTTATCAGCGATCAGAGCATCTTTATCAGCAATCAAAGCATCTTTATCAGCAGCCAGAGCCTCATTATCAGCGATCAATGTCTTTTTGTTTTCATTCAAACTGTCAATCTCATCATACAAACGTTTCTGCAGTACACTGGGCAGTTCAATCATCGGTTTCGTCATACGGTCTACCTCCCTTCGAAAATCAGCATGCTTCTCAAATATTTTTTCCGCGGCACGGCGGAAGAGGTTGATGTAATCATCATATTCCTGTTGCGTCAGATACCCTTTTTCTAATTCATTTTCTAATATCATCATAACTTTATCCACAAAGTCTGTCAATTCCTTTTTGTCTAATGGAAATTTTCTTTCCGGATCCAACTTCGGCCGCAGTCGGAGCAATACATAAGGAATAAAAAGATTCAGATGCTTTTCATGAATTTCCTGCAGAGAATAGGACTGGATCCTGACGGTGGGGATTTTGTAAATGTGCTCAGTTTCATCCTGAAAAAAAATGCGGCACCGCAGATATTCCGGAAGCTTTTCATTTTTTTCAGGATAGATGACCGCAGAACGTGGGAAATGCATAGTATAACCGCCATTTTCGTCAGCTTCATGAATGGTATACTGCATGGCAAAATGCAGATCATACGCGACCATACGGATGACCATTTCACGATCATTGCGCATCTGACATTCCAGATGATAATAGTCTGATTGTACCAAAAGCGCGATATCGGACAGACGCGAGCCTGGCGGAGCATTTGGATCCTCCCTGTAAGTGGAGGATTCCGTCGCGAGCAGGGTGACTGGGGTTCCTTTTGGATACTCTTTTCCGTACACTTCCTTGAAGAGTGGAAAAAGCTGTTCCGGCATGGCATCCACGATGGCTTTGAGAATTTCATCCCACAGCATGGCGTTGCCGGGCATGTTTTTTTGAGACATAGAGATCAGTCCTTTCTTCTGTAAATTGTCAACCAATGAGTTCCTGTGCTGCTGTGAAATATGGCGAGACGCCAGAATTGCCGGACGGCCGGAATGGCATGGTCCGATAGGTTTTCACAGAACAAGTATAGCAGAAATGTTCGGGAAAGTAAATACGAAATGTCAAAGCAAGATTGTGCAATTATTCGGCAATAAAAATGTTGAAGGAATACGCAATCTTTTTAAGTATAAAGAAAAATACAACCATTCAGAACAGTAGACCGTCCTCTGCTTTGCATAGTTACAGGCAAAGGAAGAACGATCACGCATTCAGAAAAGAAGGAGGAGAAGAAATGGCTCTGCGATATTTAAATGATGTGGGAGAAAAATTTGTTTGGACGGACAGGAAGGAGAGTGGTGATGACAATGGTGCGAATAGAGTTTCCAAAAGAGCGCGAGAAAAGGAAGGGAATTCCTTCTGGTGCGAAGCATACATAAAATACGCATCTCTATTGGAGGCAAGAGTAGTCGATCTATGGACACCGGAAAAAGAGGGAGCCAGACTCGGCCGGTCTCTGTGCTATATAAGAGGGGGCAGTGCGCTTCGTCTGCATACGGAATTCGAGCGCAGAGACAACAGGGCAAGTTCATTCGACAATTATCAATTCATTTTTCCAAACCAGGACAGCCGATCAGGGGACCGGAGATGTGGTTCGGATGCAACCGGATTGAGCGGGGATCCGGCGTGATCTTTCCAATCGAGGTGTTGACAAAGGTATATCTGGAGACGAAGGATGAAAAATATCTGAGATCCTGTATCAGAGCCGCAGACTTTATCTGCCAGTATTATGTGAAAGATATCAAATATATCGGAGGACTGAATGATACGACACATAAAAAATCTGTTAAGATTGACGCGGTCGGAGTGATGTTTGCCATGCGTTCTCTGCTATTTACATATGAAATCTGTCGGGAACAGAAATATCTGAGTGCGGCGGAAAAAGCGGCGAAAGTATTGTCTACATGGATCTTTTTATGGGATGTTCCTTTTAATAAAGGGACAGTGCTGGGAGATCATGAGTTTAAGACGACAGGCTGCGATGTGATTCCGGCAGGAAGCTATGTGGATACGGTGATCAATCAGATATTTTAATGCCAGAGAAGTGCCAGGCTGGCACCAGCATGTAATAAAGAATCGCACTTGTATTCCGGCAGCTGAAGAGCTATAATTAAGAGAAACCAAAGAGGAGAATGAATGGGACAAAAAGATATCGTAGAGAAGAATTTGGAAGATTATAATAATATATTCTCTGACATCGTTAAAGGGTTAGTGTTTGACGGGAAAAGCGTGTAATTACAGGATATCTCAGATGGATGAGGAACTGGAAGAACAGGTTCTCCATGCGGCGGCCAAGTCTTTTTGCTTTTTATGAAAGGATTTGCCCAACTCATTCGTATTATTTATAAAGGGGTTCTTATTGGAAAAATAAAGGAGGTATGTAAAAATGAAAAAGTCAATTGTTTCCTTTGTGATTGCGGCTGCCCTTGTGATCGGCGGCGTGACGGTATATGCGTCTGCGTCAGGCGAGGCGCAGAGGGCGGCTGAGACGGAAGCCGTGGAGAAGGCAAAAGCGGAAAAGGAAGTGGCGGAGTTAAAGGCCGAACTGGCATCCATACAGAGGAAGACCGAGGCGGCAGCAAAGGAAAAGGCGGAAGAGGAAGCGGCAGCGAAAAAGAAAGCCGAGGAGGAAGCGGCGGCAAAGAAAAAGGCGGAAGAGGAAGCGGCAGCGGCTCAGAAGAAGGCCGAGGAGGAAGCGGCGGCGGAAGCCCAGAGACAGGCAGAGGAAGCGGCGGCAGCGGCAGCCCAGAGTACTGTGCAGACGGCGGCGCCGGCCGAAACCTATGCGGCTCCTTCGGAGCCTGTGGTGGATACACAGCCTGTATATCAGCCGGTCTGTCCGTATGGACATCCGATCTGCTATGATAATATGTGCGGTTATTCAGATTGCCCGAATAGCTACTGCTATGTGGGCGGCACATATAACAACAATACTGGGACGAACTATGATTACTCAGGCGGTAACTGCTACCAGGGCGGTTACGGTGACGGACATCATGGCGGCGGTCACCATAGGCGCGGGTGCTACTGACCGACAGTACATGACTGCGGCGGGATGAGGGAGTTGCTATGCGAAGTGAACAGGAGGCTGCGAGGGCAATTGAGCTGTATGCAGATACGGTACGCAGGATTTGTATGCTGCAATTAAAAAGCAATTCTGACACAGAGGACATATTTCAGACCGTATTTCTGAAGTATGTCCTTTATTCGGGTGTGTTTGAAAATGAGGAGCATGAGAAGGCATGGCTGATCCGTGTGACGCTCAATGCCTGCAAGGACTTTATGAAGAGCTTTTTCAGGAGCCATACGGTTCCTCTCGATGAGATCAAAGACCTCATCGCAGATGTTCCGGAGGACCACAGTGATGTCCTGGAAGCCGTCCTTTCCCTTCCCGCAAAATATAAAACCGTGATCTACCTTTATTTTTACGAACAATATTCGGCGGTGGAGATTGGCAGGCTTCTTGGAAAAAATGTGAACACGGTGTATACGCTTCTTGCCCGTGCCAAGGCAATGTTAAAGGAGCGGCTTGGAGGTGAGGGATTTGAGTAACCGGATCTATGATGCATTTGATTCTGTTTCCGCAGGCCGGGAATTAAAGGAAAAGACAAAGGCGTATCTGTCCCAGGCGTCGGTCCGCAGACATTCTGGTTCCGCCCGGTATGCTGCCGCGGTGGCCTGCCTGCTGTTTGTATTGCTGGGGATCGGAGGATATGCGTTTTATATGACCCCTGTCGCGGCGATCAGCATCGACGTCAATCCATCAATGGAGTGGGAGGTAAACCGCCTGGACCGGGTGGTATCTGTGATTTGTTATAACAAGGAAGCAGAGCATGTTGTGGAAAAGCTGCATTTAAAGCACAGAAAATATGATGAAGCCATCACCGTATTGCTCACCAGCAGGGAAATGTCCGGCTATCTGGCGGAAAATGCCGAAGTCAGCATTTCCGTGGCGGCGGAGGATGAGACACGGAGTATCCGGATGCAGGGCCGCGCCGCGGAATGTGCGGGGGAGCATTGCGGGAATGTCAGCTGCCATGGGGGAAGCGCGTCAGACAGACAGGCGGCCAGTGAGGCCGGGGTGTCTCTTGGAAAATACGAAGCTTTTCTGGTATTGCAGGAATTAGACCCGTCTATTACCCTGGATAAGATCAGCGGGATGTGCATGGGAGAGATCCAGGCTCTGATCCGGAACTATCAGGGGCAGGAGGAAGAAACGGATTCGGTAGATTCCCATCATACAGACGGGGAACACTGCCAGAGATGCAGGAACAGGAACGGCCGGGAGCGTGAAAACACCACTGGTCAGAATATGGAAAATCTGAACAGCCAGGAGAGTGAGAGCACCGACAGCCAGGAAAGTGAAAAGGGAAACGATGATGAAATCGGATATCACCACATTCACGGATATCACCATGCTCACGGACATTGCCACGGTTTATGAGACACGCTGCAGAACTAGTACAGCATTGCGTAATTAACGGTGAATACTGCACCTGCTATTTCTGCCAGCACTGCGTTGTCGTCAATCAACGATGCCACCGCATCGCCTCTTTCCTCCGCCTTGTCCTGACAAAAATATCAGGCACATTATTCACCATTATATACGCAATACTGTACTAGTACAACGAATAATAAGTATCATTCTGTCCCTACTGGTCCGAATGGATACTGCTCCATCAGGATCTGGCTGCACCGTACCGTATGCTCCGCCATCAGCTCTTCTGCCTGATCCGCATCCCGTGCCGCGATAGCCTCCGCAACGCTGCGCATGGCAGTGCAGATCTGAGAAAGCGGGAGGTGGCGGAAGAGGATCTGCGTCACTGCCAAACTCATTTCCCCAAAGGAATTGTACATCAGGGGATAGATCAGATTCTGTGTGGCAAGGAAAATGGCATGATGGAACCGGGTGCTGACCTCTGCGCATTCCTCCGGGTCACGGCAGGCTTCCATCTGCTCCAGCAGTTCAAACATCCGTTTCAGATCGTCCTCCGTATGGCGTTCCGCCGCCAGCCGGGCGCACTTCTGTTCATTGATAGAACGGTATTCCATCAACGCAGTCAGCATGGACATGTCAAACTGCCCGCCGCTGTGGTGGAAGATGGAGGTCAGAGTTCCCAGATTTCCCTGCCGCAGAAAATCATTGACAAAGGTTCCTTTTCTTGGGACGATGCATACAAACCCGTTCTTCGCAAGCTCCTGGATCCCCGAATTGACCACCGTCCTGCTGATGTTCATCTGGGCGGCCAGGTCCCGCTCATTGGGAAGCTGCTCTCCGGCGGCAAGCTCTCCGGACAGGATCATGGACTCCATCTGGCGTACAAACAATTCTTTCATTGTAGGCATGACAATCTTTTGAAATGGCATGAATATTCCTCCTGCTGATTTTTTGATTCGGTAAGTATCTGGCTGTTTATCATTCACTATACCGCATATCGTATCGGTCCCGCATCTTTAATAAATATATACGCAATTCTCTTTCGCGCAATTGGGAGCTGCATAAAGCTATCCCATCATATTTGGTCAGACCATCTTTTTGTATATTACCACGATATTTGTTTAATTTCAACAAAAGAAATAATTTCCATAAACTTTTTGTGTTATATATCCATAAAATTCTGGTTGCTATTTCCTGGCTTTGATGTTATAGTAATCAAAAGAACTGTGGTCAGACCAAACACAAGAGAGAAAGGATGGGGTGATGATGAGTAACACAAAAAGAAATGCATTCTGGAGTTTTTTTGACAGGATCGGGCAGCTTCCGACCTTCCTGATCTGGACGGCTTTGATCTGCGTCGTATCGATGCTGGCATCCTATTTTCCGCTATGGGTCAATGTGATCGTCAATGTATTGCTGCCGGTGCTGGTGCTTCTGAAATTGAAAATGGTCATGTTTGAGAAGCTGAAGCTGTCCACGCTGGTGCTGATGCGGGCGCTGATCCTGCTTCCGATCTTCGGGATTATGAGCGGAGAGCTGTTTGTCAAGATCGTGCTGGTATTCCTCGTGATCAACTGCATGGAAGCGACGCTGACGGATCTGCTGAAAAACCACCAGCCCTATAATTTTGTTACCGGGCTGGTACTGAGCCTTTCCGTGCTGACCCTTGCCGGAAAATGGTTCCCCGAGGCGGCAGGCCCGTTTACCGGGATCTACACGGCCAATGCAGGTCCCCGCGCGGATGCGCTGTTCGTGTCCGATCAGGTGGTGGTCATCGGCACAATCTGCTGGCTGGTCGCTTATACGATCTGGAACTGGCTGTTTGTGATCGGGGAGTTCAGCCCGTCCATCGGATATCTGCATATTGGGATCCTGTCATCCCCGATCATCAGTATCCTGCTGACGATGAATCCCGGCTACTGGCTGGTATTCCGCGCCAACAGCCTGACCTGCGGCGGGGTGTTCCAGATCTACTGCAAGGACGATATTGAAAAGAAACTGGAAAATGAAAAGCTGGCGGCATTTATCGAAAAGGTAAAATCCCCTCCGGCGCAGATCGTATTGATGATCCTGAATCTGGTATTGATCGCGGTTCCGGTGGGAATCTATTTCGGAATCATTTGATTATAAGGAATCGCGCGCATGAAAATCGCTGTGCGATGGCGCGCGGGCAGGCGCAAATTGGTTATAATATGAGACAAGAAAGGAAGATAACATGGCGAATTATGATGTGATCGTGATCGGCGCGGGGAACGGAGGGCTGGCGAGCGCGGCTACCCTGGCGGTGAATCACAAAAAGACAGTGGTATTTGAGAAGCACAATATTCCCGGGGGCTGCGGCACTTCATTCCGCAGGGGGCGGTTCGAATTTGAAGTGGCGCTGCACCAGCTCAACGGGATGAACACGAAGGACAAGCCTGGCCCGACCAGGCAGCTGTTCCGTAAATGGGGGATCGAGGATGCCATTGAGTGGATCCCCATCGAAACCTTATACAAGATCAACCTGCCGGGAGGCCGGGGAGTGGCGCTTCCGGCGGATAAGAAGAAGGCTTGCCATCTGCTGTGCAGGGAATTTCCGGAGGAGGCGGAGGCCATCCGGCATTATTTCCACATGGTCTGGAAATTCAACGAGGAAATTGCGGATTTCCTGGCAAAGAGCGCCGCAAGCCCGGCAAATCCTTCGGAGCTGAAGAAGTTTATCACTAAGACGGGATTTCCGAAGATCTACAAGGTACTGGCAAAGTACGGCGTCCGGAGCACCCAGGACGTGCTGGATGAATTTTTCAAAAGCAGGGAACTGCAGCTCTGTCTGTCGGCTTACTGGTGCTTTATGGGAATGCCGCCGGAGCGGTTCCCCTTCTCCATCCTGGCCAGATGCATGTATCTGTACACGGTAGACATGCCCTACTATGTACGGGGAGGCAGCCAGGTCATGAGCCAGGCGCTGATGGATACCATCCGCAGACATGGGAGCGACGTGTTCCTGAACCGCGGCGTGAAGCGGATCCTGATGAAAAATGGCCGGGCTGTGGGCGTGGAGGATGAAAACGGCAATCAATACCATGCCCGCAAGATTATTTCCAATGTATCTCCCACCGTAACCTATGCTGGGCTTCTGAAGGATGAGGAGGTTCCGGAGGCATGCCGGCAGTACTTTAAGAGCTATACCACGGGCATTTCCGCGCTGACCTGCTTCATCGGCCTGGACTGTCCGCCGGAGGAGATCGGATTTACCGATTCCTTCAATCTGATCTATGACAGCCTGGATGCCAACAAGGACTTTAAGAATGCGTATTTTACCGATACAAAGACAGACCCGATTGTAGCTACCTGCTATACCATTGACGATCCTTGCGTCTCGCCGCCGGGGACGTCCATTATCACCGCGGGTACTCTGAAATACGGCGAAGCATGGGAAAAGCTCTCGCCCGAGGAGTACCACCGGACGAAGTACGCGGCGGCGGATGAGATTGTCAGACGTCTGGAGACCCGTTTCCCGGGGCTGCGGGGACACATCGAGGAAATGGAGGTAGCCACGCCGTTGACCCATATGCGGTATCTGGGCCATCCGGGCGGGGCGATCTACGGCTATGAGCAGGATCTGAAATCCAGTGTATTCTTCTTCCCGCAGGATGAATTTATCCCCGGACTGACCTTTTCCGGCGGCTGGGTCAATACATGCGGCTTCGGCCCCAATTATGCATATGGGGACAAGATCGCGCAGTCTATTTTAAAGGAGGGCAGATAGGATGAGTGGAAAACCAATCAAAGAGATGATCATCAGTACCATGCAGAACGGCCCGGAAACCTTGAAGGAACTGGAAATGGCGAAAAAGACGGGAAAGGATATCTCTCTGGAGCGGGGGACGGTCCAGAGGAAGGTGGACCAGTACCATCCTTCTGTCCTGCGCCTGACGGTCAGCGAGATCGAACCGGTCAGCCCCATCGCGAAGCGGATCCGGCTGGTATCAGACACCGGATATCTGCCGCCCTTTGAGGCAGGGCAGTATATCAACGTATTCTGCGAGATCGACGGGGCGCGCACGTCCAGGCCCTACAGCCTGTCCTCCTCGGCAAAGCAGCGGGCCTATTATGAGATCACCGTGGCAGCGGTGGAGGGCGGATTTGTATCCGGCTATCTTCTGCGGCAGCTAAAAGTCGGGGACCGGCTGGAAGCAAACGGCCCGGCAGGGGTGTTTCGGTATCATCCGGTCTTTCACTCCAAGCGGTCCGTATTTTTGGGCGGCGGGAGCGGGATCACGCCCTTTGTCAGCATGATCCGGACTGCGCTGGAGAGCGGGGAGGATCGGGATATTACGCTGCTGTACGGGAGCCGCACAGAGGAGCTGGCCATGTACCACGGGGAGCTGGCCGCATTTGCCGAAGGGCATCCAAATTTTCACTATACGCTGATCCTGTCGGATGAGGAGAAGGAAGGAATGGAGCACGGCTTCATTGACGCGGAGCGGATCCGGGCGCATGTGCCGGACATTCTGGATTGCACCTATTATATGTGCGGCCCGGCGGTGATGATGGAATTCTGCCGCAAGGCGCTGGATGAGCTTCAGATCCCGGGACGATCAATCCGCAGAGAGGTATTCGGGACAAGACGGGATATCTGGAATGAACCGGGCTGGCCGGAAGGAATGACGGGAGAGGAACTGTTTCAGATCAAAGTGGGAGATCAGACCATCGAAGCGAAAAGCGGGGAAAGCGTGCTCACTGCCCTGGAGCGCGGCGGCCTTCGGGTCAATGTATGCTGCCGCTCCGGCGAATGCAGCCTGTGCCGGGTGCAGCTCGTATCCGGGAAGGTATTTACCGCCCAGGGGGCGCTGCTGCGGTATGCGGATGAGCTGTTCGGATATATCCATTCCTGCAAGGCGTATCCCATCAGTGATCTGGAGCTGCGATTCTGAAAATGCCGCGATAGCCCGGCGCAGATTCAGCTAAAACGGGATTGCGGGGGGCTATGAGAGGACTTAGAATAAAGGGGGGCTTTTGATGTTCTTTTTTACAGGTTATACATTTACAAGTGTGTTGGTATTTCTCGGGCTGACTGCGGCTCTGATCGGGCTGAATGAGGTGACCCGGCGTTTTAAATGGGCAGGGATCGGGATGTATGTCATCATCCCGGTCATCGCCACCTTTTTTATCTGGCCCAAGACCGCGGGAGGAAATGTGGGCGGCACCTGGTTCGCCTGGGTCAAGACCTATTCCGCGCTGGCCGGCGTGATCGGATTCATGCTGCTGCGGTATATCCCGAAGCTGCAGAAAAATAAATTCATGCTGACCTACCCGGCATTGATCCTGGCAGTCAATATTCTGGAGGCGGTGTACGCGGACCTGGAATGTCTGCCCAAGACCGGGCAGATCGAGGCCGGGCTGCAGATGATCGGCGGCCCCTGGAATGTGATCAATGCCATTGCGGGCATCCTGAATATCATCACCATCACGGGATGGCTGGGCATTCAGATCGGAAAGACAAAATCCCAGGATATGGTGTGGGCGGACCAGCTCTGGTTCTGGATCATTGCCTATGACCTCTGGAATCTGTCCTACTGCTACAACTGCATTTCCAACCGTTCCTTCTATGCAGGATTTTTGCTTCTGGTCTCCTGCACGGCGGCGGAGTTTTTGATCCGGCGGGGGGCGTGGCTGCAGCACAGGGCGCAGACATTGGCGCTGTGGGCCATGTTTTCCCTGACAGTGGATTATTCTGCGGCGGAGGAGTATTTTGCCATCACCTCCACCCAGTCCGAACTGCCCAAGCTGTTGCTAAGCGTAGCGGCGCTTGCGTTCAACATCGGGGTGCTGGTGTACGAGGCGCGGATCATCCGGCAGACGAAGCGGAATCCGCTCAAAGAAGCGATCTATACGGAGCTGGGAGCTTATAAGAAGAATCTGGAGGCGAATGGGCTGTAAATCAAAATGTGAAGCACAGGGGGATTCCTGAGTTATGCAGCTTTTTAGGTGTTTTCAAGAGAAGGTGAAAACAAGCGTAGTTCTTTTTGGTGAAACCACAGTTCAGACTGGTGGTTCAGGTAGATCATCTGCAAGGCGGCAAGCGCCCCGCTTCCATTGGGGGACCAGGCCATTCCATTGTGTTTCTGCCGCTGTGCCACGGCCAAATCGCTTGCTTTTTCGACAGGATTGCTGGAATTCCTGACGCCAAGTTTTTGCCCTTAGCGCATAACATGTGATGGCATCCCCCTTTTTTTCGAAGTATCCGATGAGAATATCAAGCCATTTCCTATTCTTGATGTCGGCAGGATCCAAGGATAAAAGGTATTCTGAGGCGCTCGCCACATCATCGACCCAAAGGTAGCGCGGCATCTTCTCAAGAATGGCATTCCGCCTGTCTTTTTCGCGGATTGCCATACTGGATATGTGCGGCCGTATTCTCAACATACTTGTAATCCCTTATGGAGCCTTCTTTGCGGGAATCGTTCACTGCGGCAATCCTCTCATTGATCTCCGGCTTACCTTGTTCTGCGACTTGGGCAACGGCGGCAGCCGTTATGTTGTCAGAGAGTACCATGCCCTCTAATGGAAGGCCGCTTTCACCATCGAATCCGTACATGGACAAAATGTGCGCGGTAACATTGGAAAGTTCTTTGGAAATCTCGGCGCCAATACGGCTTATGCTGTCCGATAATGTGCGGAGTTTGACCGAATTTATGTCTGTCCTTCCGAGAAAACGGTTGAGGATATCGGCCACATCCCGGTAGCTTGCTTTGGTACATACACATGAGGCGGCTTCCAGATATTCACGGGACAGTTCCCTGTTAAGCTTTCTGCTGGTTTCGAGGACGGTTTTTTCTAAAAGGTCAAAGTCATGGAGAAGGTCATCCCGTGTAGAAAGGTCAAAATCCTCAAGGGAAGGGAAATCCCCCTCCGCGTTTCTTGACTACAAATCATCCTGCCAAAGGGCATAATAATACCCTTGTTAAAAGAGATAAGGGCTATTAACTGAAAAATCCAACCGCACAGGAGGAAATATTTTAAAGAACGGTATTTCAATATATTTTTACTTCTCGGATTGTCCCTGTGTTTCATTGCCCTTTTATATTGATTGACATATTTTGTAAGTCCATAGTGCATTTTTTGCTCATTTTTTAATCACTGCAAATTCGCTGCTGTCAATTGTTGGCTTATCATCAGACAAAAAGAGCGGATCTGTGATGATGACTGCTTTTGTATAATCAAGATAGGCATCTCCTATAGTATAGAAAGAGTGCGGATGCTTCATGTGATGGCGGAAAGGTACTGCGAATAACAATCCATGGAGCCTTCTTTTGATTATGCGCCTTGCGCTCTACTGTACAAGGAGAATCATCCAT
>Ga0137308_100847_pt1 | contig 39861 bp, 35 predicted proteins | sample Inofrocosms_June_FD_97181 | JGI IMG/M metagenome (GOLD analysis project Ga0137308, IMG submission 97181) | Mouse cecal microbial communities from Vienna, Austria - N-Acetylneuraminic and N-Acetylglucosamine D2O microcosms_June | ecosystem: Host-associated > Mammals > Digestive system > Large...
TTTCTTTATCCAAAGCAACGGCCTCGCTCTTTTTAACGAAGACGCAATATTTATTTTTATTCGGTTACGGGTTAACGCAAACGTCATAATTCGACGTAAAGCCGTAATATTCCTCCAGCGAAAGACCGGATTCGGTTATGATTCTCGCTTTCTCTTTGCCGATATACCTAACGTGCCATGGCTCATAGACATATCCCGTGTACATTTCCTTATCCTTTGGATAGCGTATAATGAAGCCAAACTCGGCGCAATTCTCCGCAAGCCATATTCCCTCACGTGTATCGGCGAAGCTTTGATCCAAAGAATTCAAGTCAAAGGTATAACCGGTCTGATGGTCGGAATGTCCCGCTCTTGAGGAATATGTATCCGCTTTTTCCGTGCCGTCGCGATCAGCCCAGCCTGAGTACACTGTTTTCTGAGTATAATATGAACGATAACCCGACACTATGTAAAGCGACAGCCCCTCCGCTGCCGCGGCATTCTGCATTTCAGACAGCGCGTCGGCCGCCTCTTTTTTTACTCCGGGATCATAATCGGCGGGAAGATTATAGGTTTTATTGGCTATCATTATTCCGTCTACATAGGTGATACCGTTTATTCTTTCGATCACATAGCCGTTTTCGGTTAAAGAAGTATAATCCGCGCCGTTTTCTGAGCTATAAACGGTCTCGCTTTCCGACAGGTAATCTGCGTGTATATAGGATCCGTCCTTCAGCTTGTAATAATCCGTGTCGGTTTTCGCAATTACGGCGACTTTTTCGTTCAGTGAGTATTGTCTTACCCTTTCGCTGCCCTGTATCGCGATTATTCTTGAGTAAATATGATCGGTGTTTACATAAAGTTCACCGATTATTTCCGTTTCAATCCATTGTGGCGAATTATCCGGTTTGCACGTATTCTCGGAAGAGCCTTCGACTCGGGAATTACTCTCGGTAAATGTCTCGTTTTCTTCGGTAAAACCCGGAATATCGGAAGAATTTAAAGCGTCGGATGCGGCACTTACCGTTTTGGTTTCGGTGGGAAATTCCGGTGTGGTTACAGGCTCGGAAACAATTTCCTGCGGTTTCGACGTATTTATCACCGCGACGGATTCGTCATCGTTTTTTATCGTACCGATTTCGCCTATTTCGCCGCAACCGGAAAAATGCACCGCAGATGCAATCAAAATAGGTATTAAAATTGCTTTTCTTTTTTTCATGTTTCAAAAACGGCAAGCCGTGTAACTGCTGCCGGATGTCCCACGCCTCTTATACTAATCCCTTTCAAAGCTGCGGTATTAGTGTTTCGTATGCAATCTTTAATCAAGTCTACAACTTGATTAAAGATTGGTATTAGAAATCAGGTTCCTGCTCGCGATTCGGTAAGGAATAAAAATCCACTATAAACCTCAGGATTGCTTTGCAATTCCGGCAGCTTGTTTAAGCTGCGCTTAAATTACCGCTCGATTAAAAATCATGTAAGGGGGCGGTTGATTCGGTCAAGACTTACTTTAAAGTATATTAACGCCTTTAACCGTTGACTTTATGACAACTTTTCCGTCCGCGCCGTAAAAATATACGGTTCGACCGTAGTTAAGACCGGTATCCGACGCAATTATCGGTATCTTAAGCTTTGCCAGCGCTTGTTTTACGGCAGCCACATTCCTTTCGCCTATATTAAACTGTTCGCTTCTTGCCGCAAACATCAGTGCGCCGCCTGCAATCTTCGCCTGTAAACGGCGGGGATCGGCGCCCATCTTTACCATTTCCGCCACCATATCGGGTATGGCGGTATCGGCGAACTTCATTCTGTTTACATCTCTTCCGCTTAAAGAGCTGCTGTCGGGAAGCATAATATGAGATAATCCCGCAACACCCGCTTTGGAATCGAAAATGCAAGAACCTACACATGAACCTAAAGCATACGTTATAAGCACATCCGGTGGTCTGCATACCTTCCAGTCGGATATGCCGATTGTAATATTGCTCATACTATTGATATTTCCTTTCCTCTTGGAACTTCCGCGCCGCTTATATATTTTTTTCGGGCGGAAAAGCAGGAATAGGTTATCTCTCTTAAAACAGCCTTTCCGGTTTCGGAAGCTTATTTTACGGGAGCAAGAGACTGTGCGCAGTCACAATTTTCTTGACAACCGCGCTAATCACTATGAGAAAATGCTTATACCTCTATTCCTAACTTGGTCATAATTGTTCCCAAAGAATCAATTGTCGGGATAAGAAATACCTCGGCATTCATAGTCTGACCGTCTATGATCAAATTTTTGTCTATATAAAGTATTTTATCACCTACTTCGCCGAATTCGATAACGGGAACGCTCATAAGCGCACCCGCCATATCTACATGAAAACAAGGCGAAGCCAATTTTACGTCAATTCCCGTAAGCTGCCCAATAGCTGAAACATATGTACCACAGATTATATTGCCTACCTCAGACAGAGCAGAAACTACAGTTTCGTCCATATCTATCAGCCCGTGAACCTCTTGGTTAAAAAATACTTTTATAATGGTATTTACAAAATTCTTATCCATAAGAATAAGAATCATTCCCTCGATACCGCCAACCATCCTGGACATTACGCCCGCAACTACACGTTCGGCGCCTCCCGAAAGATTTGTTGCTTCCTGGAAAGGAACTATGCTTATATTGGGCATCTGTATTTGAACATTTTTATTGATAAGTGTGGAAAGAGCGGCGGCAGCATTGCCGGAACCTATATTTCCCACCTCTTTGAGCACGTCAAGATGAATGTCGGTCAAGTCCTCATATTTGCTGAGAGCCATAATTCAGCACCTCTTTTCTTTTACGGCCATGCAGCCGTATGCTATAACCACAATGTTCCCACAGAAAATTATTTTTAATTTCCGTTTATGCCGGAACGATTTATATGGTGTAATAATTCTCAAAATTATAAGGAAAGTAAATAATTACCTTAAATTATTTGCTATCTGCTGCATTTCGTCGGCTGTCTGAACGATTTTAGCGTTAAGCTGATAGCTTCTCTGGGAAACGATCATATTTACCATTTCCTGTGCGATATCAACGGATGAACGCTCCAGATAGTACTGAAGTTTATCCGCTTCAAGGTCGGCTGCCGGGGCGCCCGAGCGATCGGTTACAAGAAAGTGGTTGCCGTCGGCCTGAGCCAATCCCCATTTATTGGGAACCGTGAATACGCCGATCATTTCGGTGAGCGCAGGGTAATCAATTTCGGTGGTCACCGTATCGTTTAACTCCTCCGTCTCTGCCCTAAAAGGAACCGTTATGTGATTTCCCTCATAGTCAAGGACAAAGTCGCCGCCGGCGTTAACCAGCTCCCAGTGATCTCCCACATTGGTTATCTGAAAGGCGCCGTCTCGGGTAAGGTAATCTCTACCCTCGGAATCCCTCACCATAAAGAATCCGTCATTGGGAAGGGCATAATCCAAAGGCTGTCCGTAATCGGTAAATCCGCCTATATCCCACTGAAAATCGGTCTTATTCATATACTGACCGTGACCTGTGTCCCATTCGGGCTCGGTGGCTCTCTGCTCGGTGTAGATACAATCGGCGAAGCTCGGACGAAGCGCCTTATAGCCTACGGTGTTAACGTTGGCTATATTGTTGGCGGTTACATTCATTCCGCCCTGCTGAGCGATCATGCCGGTAGCCGCGGAGTAAAAAGCTATGTTCATACTTATCATTCCTTTCCGGAGAATATTGAGTTTTTATTATTTTTCATTTTATCGGTTTTTAAGGTAATACCGCGCAAAGATTGTCGAGCAAACGCGCACTCAGCTTTTTCGTCAGATTGACCAAAACGACGCGGGAATACCGACGTGTTTCAAGGAGTTTTTGGATAAAAATGACGGGAAAAATGCAAGAGTATGCGCGGTCTTTGTGCGGTGTTGCCTTATAACTCGGCAATCTTTACCGCCTGCTGGTTTATGCTGTCGAAGCCTCTTAGGATACGGCTTGCCGCCTCGTACATTCTGTGCGCTTCCATAGCCTGCGTCATTTCCTTTACGGTATCGACGTTTGATTTCTCATACGCCTTCTGAATTACGGCAAACTCCTCGTCGGCAGGTATCTCCACTGGATCGCCCTCGTAAAGAAAAAGACTGTCGCCCTCTTTATGTACATCCGCATCGGGGGGAATATAAGTTAGCAGAAGCGTATCTATGATTTCCTGATTTTCGTTTCTGATAACACCGCGCTCATCTATGGTAAAAGCGTCGCTGCCTATGTAAATATCGCCGTTTTCGCCCTGCACCCTTCCAGCACCGTCAAGCCAAAGATAGCCTTCGTTGTCCAGTCCCCACTGTCCGTTTCTGGTCTGGAATACTCTTCCGTTTTCCTTGCCGTAGCTTACGTTAAAGTACATATTGCCGTACATAGCCACATCAAACGGACTGTCGCTGTACTCAAAGCCGCTTTGCTCAAGATTTGTCTTGGAGGTGTCCACATATGTCTGGTAGCTCATACCGGAGGTTTCGGTTCTCTTGTTCACAAGAAAGAGCTGTTCCTGAAAAGTGTTTAAAACTATCTCGTCCTTGCGGTAGCCTGCGGTATTTATATTGGACACGTTGTTGGAGATGGCGTCCAATATGCGCTGTTGATTAAGCATCGCCTGGGCGGCGGTATAATAGCCTCTGTTCATACTTTATCCTTTCTTTAATTATCCATATAATCCTGTAGCTTTCTTTTAAGCAACAGCATTGATTTTGAATGTATCTGGCACACTCTGGATTCGGTTATTCCCAATACCTTCGCTATATCGCTGAATTTCAGACGTTCATAATAATAAAGTGAAATAACCTGTTTTTCCTTAGGCTTTAGCTCGTCTATCGCAACAGCCAGAACCTGACGCAGCTCTTTTTCATAAAGGGGTTGATCTGCCGTATCGCCAACATTGTTTTGACAGTTTGTGTCAAAATTATCCTCGTAAAGAAGTTCTTCAAAGGAAAGGGTAGTTGACTCCGCAAGATTTGCCATCCCTTTAAGCAGCTTTTCTTTTGGTATACCCAAATGATCCGCCAATTCCTGATTTGTAGGTGAACGACCCAAGGCGGAATACAACTCGTTATAGGCCGCGTCCAAATTTTTCCCGAAATGCCTCACGGGACGGGGAACCCAGTCCTGTGACCGTACGAAGTCGATAATCTGTCCCTTGATAAGTATGGCGGCGTATGTTTCAAACTTTACGCCTTTTTGCAGGTCGTAGGTTTCCACCGCCTTAATAAGCGCGATAACCCCCTCGTTGACTATATCGTCAACTTCCGCGTATTTGTCATAAGCGCCCCTTGTGGATATGGCAACGTATTTTACGAGATCCATATATCTCAGGACAATGTCGTTTCTTAAGCCGATGTCTTTCGTCTGTCTGTATTGCTCAAAAAGCGCAAGCTGAGCTTGTGTTTCCGCCATACCGTACCGTCCCTTTCTCGTTATACCGACAAATTACCGTATCAGACCGTAATGTTTCCCACCGCCTGAATCTGGGTGCTGTTGTCTATCTCGCTGTAAGAAAGCACCGTAATGCCCGGCATAAACTGATCCAGAAGCTTCTTAAAATACACTCTCGTAAACGGAGACATAAGTATAACAATTGAGGGAAGAACGTCCTTCACCTTGTCGATCTCCGTATTTGTGGAGGCGACTATCGCGTTTACTATTTCGGGATCGATTGAAAGCACGCTGCTTCCGCTGCCGCTTTTCTTTACTCCCTGGAGGATAATGTCCTCCACCTTGGGATCCAAGGTTATTACTCTCAAGGAACCGCCGTCCGCAAAGCGCCTTGTAATAGTACGCTTAAGTGACTGCCGCACGTATTCCACGATTACCTCTATATCCTTCAGGTTGTTGGCGTGATCGCCGAGACATTCGAGAATAGTTTCCATATCCCTTATGGGAACGCCCTCACGCAGGAGCATACAAAGCACCTTTTGCAGATATCCGTAGGAGATTACGTTGGGCACCAGATCCTCCACGATGGTGGAATCGGTTTTCTTGACGTTTTCCACCATGGTGCGCACGTCCTGTCTGCTGAGTATCTCGGAGCAGTGAGCCTTTATAACCTCGGACAGGTGGGTTATCATGACAGAAACCGGATCAATCAAAGTGTAGCCGGCAATATCCGCCATAACCTTCTTGTCCTCGCTTATCCATTTTGCGGGAATTCCGAAAGCTGGCTCTATGGTGTCGATACCTTCAACCGTACGGGTAACCTCACCGTTGTCCAGCGCAAGAAGGTGATCCACAAGTATTTCTCCCCTCGCCACTTCTTCGCCCTTTATTTTGATTATATATTGATTGGGATTTATTTCGGGGTTGTTTCTCATTCGGACAGAGGGTATTACCATACCCATTTCCACCGCGAACTGTTTTCGGAAGAGAACCACGCGGTCAATAAAGTTTCCGCCGCTTTTTTCGTCCACCAGATGCAGCAGACTGTATCCGAATTCCATTTCTATTTGCTCAACATTCAGAAGCTTGAATACGTTGTCTATATCGCGGTAGTAATTGCTGTCACCCTGAGCGTTGGCCGCCTTTATCTCTTCAAGGCGCTTCTGCTCTTCCGCCTCTGCCACGGCAACCGCCTCTTTTTTTCTCGAACGGGATATCATTGCGCCCGCGAAAATCAAAGCCGATCCCAATATGAAAAGTATAGGCTTAGGGAAGCCGGGTATGAGCATGAGTACTATGCAGACTCCGCCGGTAATGAACATTACGGTGGAATTTCTTGTAAACTGAATCTTTACGTCCTCGTTAAAGCTTCCGGTAGAAGCGGATCGGGTTACGACCATACCTGTGGCAACCGAGATAAGCAGGGCGGGAATCTGAGAACAGAGACCGTCGCCTACCGTAGCCAGTGAATAGGTGGAGAGCACCGCGTTAAAATCGCCGCCGTTCATCATACCGATAACCGCGCCCGCAATAAGGTTTACAAGAGCGGTAATTATCGAGATTATAGCGTCGCCCTTTACAAACTTTGTGGCACCGTCCATAGCTCCGAAGAAATCCGCTTCGCGCTGTACGTTGGCACGCCTTATCTTGGCTTCCTCATCGGTTATGGCGCCGGTGTTAAGGTCGGCGTCTATCGCCATCTGTTTACCGGGCATAGCATCCAGAGTGAAACGCGCAGCAACCTCGCTGACACGTTCCGAACCCTTTGTAATTACCAGAAAGTTTACCAAAACTATGATTATGAAGATGATAAAGCCTACAATGGGGTCGCCGCCCATTACGAAGTTACCGAAGGTCTCTATTACCGAACCGGCGTATCCGGTACTCAAAATACCTCTTGTGGTGGAGATATTGAGCGAAAGCCTGAAAACGGTGGTTATAAGCAGGATGGTGGGGAAAGATGAAAACTCCAGCGCTTCCTTAATGTACATGGTCATAAGAAGGATTACCACCGAAAGGGAGATATTCACAAGCAGCAGGAAGTCAAGAAGCGCTCCCCCCATTACTTCGTTAAGGGGTATGATCAGGGCGAGGACGATAAATATTACAAATACGGCGAATACGTTGCCGGTTATTCTTTTGAGCATTCTCCGTCCTCCATAATTTAGTGTTTACTTATATTATAAATCAGATGTTGTCGTTATTTATATCGTTTTCCCTCCGTTTGTCGGCATAAAACCGCAAGCTGAACGGGAATTATGTGTTCTGCGGCTGCGGGGAGGATTTTTTATCCTCGGACACGCGGGCGGTCAGCTTTTTCCTCTGCCGCACCATTTGACCGCGTCTGTCCGGCACCGCCGAGTTAAAGACGGGCTTTATTCCTCTTGCGGCAAACATTTCGGTAAGCACCAGAGCAACCGCGCTGTACATTTCGTGAGGGATTTCTGCGCCAAGCTTTACGTTCTCGTAAAGGCTGCGGGCAAGAGGTCTGTTTTCGGTTATGTAAACATTGTTTTCCTCCGCCACCTTTATTATCTTAAGAGCTAAGGCGTCCTGTCCTTTTGCCACGACTCTCGGCGCGCTGAAAGCGTTCTTGGACTCATATTTTAAAGCGACGGCATAATGGGTAGGGTTCCTTACCACCACGTCGGCGGAGGGAACTTCCTGCATCATACGCCGCTGGGATATTTCACGCTGTTTCTGTTTTATTTTGCTTTTTATCTGAGGGTCTCCTTCGATCTGCTTATACTCGTCCTTTACCTCCTGTTTTGACATTTTAAGTTTTTTCTCAAACTGCCACCACTGAAAAACAAAGTCTGCCGCGGCAACAAATGCCAAGACAATAAAGATAAGCATTACTATATCGAAAACAGACTGCGCTATATAATGAATCGACTGTATCGGCTCCATATCAGGCATTTTCGCGAAATTCACCAGCCGAGACTGTACCTGAGTATAGGTTATAACTCCGATAATTGTCAGCTCTATTACACCTTTAACCACTCCCACTACCGCCTGAGCGGAGAAAAGTCTTTTCACTCCTTGCAACGGGCTTAGACGGGAAAATTTGGGACGAAGAGCCTTTGTATTGAATAAGCCTCTGGTCTGAGCCAATACCGTGATTACAACCGCGCCCATTACTATTGCCGCAATGGGACCTATTATGATAACGCCGTATTTTATTATTTCAAGCGCGTTACGCTGGATAAATTCTATGTTAAAGGTAAAATCGGAGCCTATTGCGCTCAAGTAGGAGGTCATGGCATTTCCCATTGTAGAAAGCATATGCTGCCCCAATATCTTAAGCCCCACAAAAGTTGCCACTACCGAAACGGCTAACATTACTTCGTTGCTTTGAAGGACCATTCCTTCCTTTTCTCGCATATCGCGGCGTTTTTTCGGGGTGGCTTTTTCGGTTTTTTCTTCGCCCGCCACATTCACCACTCCTTTAAGGCGCTAAACAAAAAATCAAAGAAATAAATCGGCAAAGCCGCATTGCCTCTTCCCTCCACAAAAGGGAAGCAAAAAAGACAGATTATTTTTTTTACATATTTTATGTAAATTACAGCGTTAACTGTAATTATAAGCTTTTTTTAAGTAATTCCGGTGATAATTTAAGATTTTTTTGCTAAAACGTACACGCACGGAAATCACAGGACAGTATTCCTAAAAAAGGGAGAACAAAATCTAACTTCCGATCATTCCAACCGCGCTGTTAAGGTTGGAAAACAATATATCCAGCAGCATTTCCAGAAAATCCGACATCGGTTTGGCAACCGCGATCAGCACAAACATTCCCACAACTATCTTAAGCTGGATATTTACAACGAATATCTGAACGGTTGGCACTGCTTTCATCATTACTCCTATAATAAACTCCGTTACAAGCTCCGACGCGATTATCGGCATCGCAAACTTTACCGCTAATATCAGAACATTTCCCAAATAGTTTACTATAAAAGAGACCAGATTCAGCGTATCAATATCAAAGCTGTAATTAAACGGCAGGGTGTCGTAAGAGGTTATGAAAAGCTCGATATACTTAAGATGACCGCCTATCAGAAAGAAATAAAGTATAAACATATAGTAGAACAGATTCGCAAACAAGGGCATCTGTATTCCCGTCATGGGATCCATCGCCTTTGCCATACCAAATCCGATCTGCGTATCCATAAGCTCGCCGGCGTAAATGATTACCGTCATTATAAGGTTGGTTATAAAGCCCAGAACAAGCCCCACCGCCAATTCCTTAAGCAGAACCATGAAAAACCCCGGTATGCCGTTAAATGTAAAAAGCATACCTTCTCCGCCAACATACCCAGCCGTCACTATGGCAAAAGCCAAAGTAGCTCCGACTTTTATCCGCGTCGGTACGTTCTGTCTTGAAAATATCGGATTAAAGGTGAATATACCCGATATGCGGGCTATCACCAGAAGGTATCCCACAAAGTTATTCACAATTAAATCCAGTATTGTGTCCAATGTTTTATACCTCTTTTTAACAATCCGGTATTCGGCAGTCGGCTATGTCACGGATTTAAAGCTTCATAAGCTCTCCCGAACGGAAGGTCTATGACAGCGGCGTCGACGACATCAGCCTAAATATATTATCGGTAAAGTCAAGCAGCGAATTCAACATCCACGGCCCCAAAGCAAGCAGAGTAAGCGCGACAGCTATTACTTTCGGCGCAAAGGTCAGAGTCTGCTCGTGAACCTGCGTCGCCGCCTGTAAGATAGCGATTATCAGACCCACCAACATTCCCACCAACAAAAGCGGCACGCCTAACTTAAAGGCAAGCCATACCGCTTCGTTGAAAATCTGCATTACAAGCTCCTGACTCATAAAACGTCCTTTCCTTGGTTATCGGAAAATTCCGACCTAATAAAGCAGCTACAAATTAAAGGAAGTAATCAATGTGCCTATCAGCATCTGCCAGCCGTCCACAAGAACAAACAGCAATATCTTGAACGGTAATGAAATCATCGCGGGAGGCAGCATCATCATACCCATTGACATAAGAGTGGACGACACCACCAAATCTATGATAAGAAACGGAATAAACAACATAAATCCCATCTGGAAAGCTCTCGTCAGCTCGCTCACTATAAAGGCGGGAACTACCACCTGAAAGCCCAATTGATCCTGATAATTCTGTAAATTTATCTCGTCTATGTTAACCGCCTGCGGGTTATCGGTTCCCACGGATTCCTCGGAATATATGGTAATATCCTGTATTTCGAGGAAAAACCTCATATTGCTGTTGGTTGTTTGCTTCAGCATAAAGTCCTTCAGAGGACGCCCCGCTCGATCAAGCGCTTCTACGGTGTCTATCTCGCCGTTGGCATAAGGCACGTACGCTTCCTCGTTTATCTCGGCAAGCACGGGCCACATAATAAATATGGTCAGAAAGAGGGCTATACCCGTAAGTATCATATTCGGCGGGGTAGTCTGCGTCTGCATCGCGTTTCTGAGAAAGCTGAGCACGATTATAATGCGCGTAAAGCTTGTGAGCATTATAAGCAGCGACGGCGCCAGAGATAAAAAAGTTATCAGAAGAAAAACCTGTATCGGTTCGGAAGCGTCCATACCTATGAGATCGTACAGCGCGGAGTGGTCGCCGTTATAAGTAACGTCGTCCGGATCAATACTTCCGCCGCCTGCCGTATCTCCGCCTGCTTCCACCGGCGCGGTTTCTCCGCCGACATTGTTTGCCGCCGAAACGCTTATTGACATTACACAGCAGCCTATTACCAAAGCCAAAGAGACTCCCAAGGAAACAAAGAACTTTACAAAGAGCTTTTTATTCTGTTGTACCGCTTTTTTTAAAAGCAACTTCATACCAAGCCCGATTCCTTTCTTTGTTTCTTTTTTCCGTAAGCTTTCTTCCAAGCCTTTTCCATATGGAATCAATGACGTACTTCATCCGAATCCGCTTCGTTGTCTTCCTCGGCTGCGCCGTTTTTACCGCCGTCGCAACCAACGCTTTCGCCGTTTTCGTTTTCGGAAGCTTCACCGCTTTTTTTGGAAAACACCGAATAAAGCACGGATTTGAAATCCTGCGGGTTATTTTCCGAAAGGGACGACAGATAGTCCTCTTCTGTCTGATCCAGATCGCACAGCTTTTCCACCCTCTGGGGCGTGACGCCTATAAGCATAAGCTTTCCCGCGGCGCTCACCACAAGGAGCATACCGTCTTTGCCCAGACTTACCCTGTCAAGAACGCGAAGTCTGCTTCCCGATCCCACACTGACTCTTTTATTCAGCTTTTTCAAAGCGTAAAACAAAAGAAAGATGAGTCCGATAACACCTAAAAACGATAAAATCCATGTTATCCAATGCAAAGCGTGTCTCCTTCTCCTTCGGGTTATTTTGAGCTTTTGCCTTATTTCAATCGTCATTCAGTATATATGAATTACGATTAGTGTCAAACCGGCTTTTTTAGCTTACCCAGAAATTAAGCGCATAAACGGAAATAAAGCAAAGGTATTTTTCCTTTGCCTGAATTTCCATTGATGTCTTTTTCACACTGTTCTGCGTTTGCACTGCGGCCGATATTGAAAACAGCATATGTAAGCTCAGCCTAAAACCTTGGAAACGGTCTGAATGATACGGTCAGCCTTAAAAGGCTTAACAATAAAGTCAAGAGCGCCTAATCTGATAGCTTCAACTACCATAGCTTCCTGACCCATGGCGCTGCACATAACCACCTTGGCTCCGGGATCCTTACCCTTGATTTCCTGAAGCGCCTCAATACCGGTCTTATTGGGCATGGTAATATCCATAATTACAAGATCGGGCTTTTCCGCCGCGTAAGTATCCACCGCCTGTGCGCCGTCGGCCGCTTCAATAATATTTGTATAGCCGTTTTTGGTAAGTGCGTCCTTGATAAGCATTCTCATAAAAGCAGCGTCATCAACCAGCATAATCTTTTTGTCCATGTTAAAATACCATTCCTTCCTTTTAGGGAGTTTTTAATTGATTGAAATTGAAATGTAAAAAATCCGATTTATTGCTTTTATTTCAACCCTTAGTCCTTGCCGAGGGTATCCATTAATTTAGATTTAATGATTTCGGTAATTCTCACCGCAAAGTTATCATCAATTACCACCACGTCACCCTTGGCGATAAGATTTCCGTTTACCACTATGTCAACGGGTGCACCTGCCTGACGTTCAAGTTCGATAATGGAACCCTGAGCAAATTCAAGTATATCTCTTACCTTTCGCCTTGCGCTGCCTATTTCAACGGAAATTTGCAGCGGTACGTCCATGAGTAGATTAAGATTATCCTTTTGTTCACCCGTAAGCTTTACCGAAGGCTCGTCAAAACTCTGAAACTGAGCGTTCTGTACGTTAATGGGCGCTCCCTGCGGCATGGGATAACCGTAACCGCCCTGCGTAGGCATCGGATAGGGAGGATAAGGATATGGCATCTGCGCACCATAGCCCGGCATCTGTCCCATAGCAGCCGGATCTGCGGCAGGCATACCCGCGGTAGGAGCGGTTTGAGGTGCGGGAGCAGCTTGTGCCGGTGCAGGTGCAGCCGCAGGGGCGGGAGCCGGAGCAGGCTCAGGCGCGGGAGCAGCTTCATCCATGGGACCGGCATCCTCCCCCATCATCTTCGCCGTAATGGTTTTTGCAAGATCAATGCTCATTACGGAAGCAAATTCCGATTTTATAACGCCGTCGATTTCCAAATCGAAGTTTACGGCGACCACTTGGTCGTCAGGTTCAAACTCGGTAACGTCAAGATTGCTGCTTACCTCGTCCATTATTATCGCCTGAGGCGTAGAAATATCAATAGTAAAGCCCAAAAAGTTGGAAAGCGCTGTGGCGCTGGCACCCATCATCTGGTTCATTACCTCGGATACCGCGCTTATGTTGAGTTCGTCAAACTCAAAATCGGGGGAAACCTCCAACGGCTGTCCCATAAGCTGATTCAGAATGAGCTGAACGTCATCCTGCTTCCAAACCATTATGTTCGCGCCGCTTAAACCTTTTACGTACTGTATTTTAATGCAGACAGCAGGCTCAAGCTTATGATATTCCATTTCCCTGGCGGTTTTGACCTCTACCCTCGGAGTGGTAATCCAAACCTTTGCGCTAAGCATTTCGGACACCGCAGTAGCGGCACTGCCCATACTTATGTTGAGTATTTCGCCTATGGCGTCCTTATGCAGATCTGTAAATTCAACATTTGACATACGCTAAACCTCAATTCTTCTATATACATTTTCGATTTTAACGGCCTTTTTGTTGTTGAGTACACCCAACTTTCCGTCAAACCAGGTGGCGTCGCCTACGCGAAGCAAAACATTTCCGTTTATATTTTTATCCAGCGGAATTATATCGTTAACCTGTAAGTGCAAAACGTCCGACATCTGAAGCTGTGTTTCGCTGAGCACCGCCGTAAGGGTAAGCGAGGTCTGATTCAGCGTGTTCATTATGGTTTCTTTGCGTTCTATTTCACGGCTGAGATCGGTGTTCTTTCTCGCTATTTTGTTGCTTTTGGTTACAAACTTCTGCATTATTTCGTCAAGGTTCAGCGCGGGAATACAAACCGAAATAATGGATTTGTTGTCATTTACCGTAGCTTCCAGAGCCACGATTATCATTGTTTCGTCATAGCCAACGGTGGAAATAACACGGGAATTGGTCTCAAGGGTAGTTACAACAGGCTCAATATTCAGGTAATTTTTCCACGGCTCCTTAAGGAACTTGGCCATATCGTTTACAACCTTTGACATAACGCTGGTTTCAAGCTCAGTGAAATCACGGTCAAGCTCGATACTTGTGCCGGAACCGCCCAACAGACGGTCAATCAAAGTATAAGTAAGCGAGTTTGAAAGCTGCAATATGGTAGTAAATTCTTCAATGTTCTTTTCTTCAATGCCTAAATCCAACAGACCCATTATTACGTAATCCGGAAGGGCGTTATTGTATTCAAAATACCTTTGTTCCTCTATCGAAATCAACGTTACCTTACAGTACAGACGCAGGAGTCCCGTAAGGTATGAGGACAAAAGTCTGGCGTAGCTTTCGAAAATAGTTTCAATGCTGCGCACTTTTTCTTTGGTAAACTTTTTAGGAGAACGAAAGTCATATTCCTTTATATTCTGGTCGGGTTCTTCGGATCTTTGAATTACTTCTCCCGAAAGAGCTTGATTTAGTAAGGCGTCTATTTGTTCCTGCGTTAAGGTATCCGCCAAAACTATCTCCCCTTTCGTAACTTTATTTTCTTCCCCTTACCTCCGGGGAAACAGACCGCATTCAGCAGCTTTTCCACACACTTGAAACATGATGGAAAATAAAACCGCCTAAATGCCTCGGTTATTTAACGCTGCACATTTTTCTGTCGATAAAAGATTTCATAAACCAAATACCGCCGTCTTACTCGGTTTCTTCCGTTCCCGCCTCTTCGGGAGGGGCTTCTGTGGGCTGAGTATTTTCATACGCTTCGGTGATGATATTGCCCTCCTCGTCTACCGGGTGGATAATATCATCCGGAATTCCGTTAACAGCTCCGGGAATGCCGGGACCGCTTTCATTGCCGAGAACGTTGCCTTCCGAGTCAATATTTGTATTATATTTGGTTTCAAGATTGTCTATGATCTGCTGTATAGCATCCTTGCTGTCGGGGTTGGCGTCTCCGCCCGACTGGCTGATACCGTAGTCATATTTGAGAATATCCTTGATAACGGCATTGCTGTGACTGTTATTGTTATTCCTGATAATGACCAATTCAACGCGTCTGTTTTTCGCCTGTCCCTCGGCTGTGCTGTTATCGGCTATTGGTGTGTATTGCGCATAGCCTTCCGCCTTAAATTTTTCTGAATCCACCGTACGGCGGTATTCCATAAAGTTAAGAACGGCACAGGCTCTCGCCGATGACAAAATCCAGTCGTTTACTTCGGAAGGCCCCGTTATCGCAGCGGTATGTCCTCCTATGTTGACTTTGGCAATATAATCGTTTAACGCCTTAAGTCCGGGAATGAACATTCCCACGGCTTTCCTGCCCTCGTTGGTAAGTTCCGCGCTGTTCGGAGCGAATAGCACGGAATCGCTGAAACGAATGGTAATGCTGCCGCTGGAGCTTACGGAAACGCTAATCTGATCGTCGGTAAATTCGCTGTTGGCTATCTGACCGCTTACCCATCCGGCCAATTCGTTAAAACTCGTGGGCATATCGCTGTTGGTGATATCGTGATCCTTTTCCCCCACTCCGGGAGGCTCCAGGCTATTTCCCTCATCGTCTACGTCATCATTAACAAGCTTTGGATCCTCTGCCTGAACAAAAGGGTTTATATAGGAGCCTGACGAGGTAAAACTCTGAAATATGTACTGCCATTTTACCGGATCGGGGGTAGATGTAGCGTAAAGCAGTACGAAAAAACACATCAGAAGAGTAACCATGTCCGAATACGTGTTCATCCACGCATTGGGGTCTATCTTAGGTCGTTCTTTCTTTTTCGCCATACATATACCCCCTTATTTTTTGTCGCATTATAGTATACCATAAATTTCGCTATGTTGCAACCCGAAATTTTTCCTTTTAATATGATTCGGCTAAAAAATGCCGTGAAATACGCTTTTTTTGCCTTGAAATATTTTAAAAAAAATTTTTTTCTTTCAAATCGTAACAGGTAAAATTTTTTCCGTCCGAGCGGATTTTTGGAAACTAATTTATAACTGAACACAAAAAAGATTTTATTCCGCCTCCGACTTTTCGCCTTTACCCTTTAGATCCTTATCTGCAAGCATGAACTCAAGCTTTTCTCTTATAAGTGCGGGGTTTGAACCTGCCGCAATAGCCATTGAACCCTGACAGATTATCTGCATACACAGTATTTCCTGTTGGTCTGCATTTTGAAGAGCACTGGCAAGAGGCCCGAAAATAACGTTTGCCAAAAGGGAACCGTAGAATGTGGTAACCAACGCAGTAGCCATCGACGCGCCCAAGCCGGACGAGTCATCACCCATTACCTTGAGCATGTTTATAAGTCCAACAAGCGTGCCGATCATACCGAAAGCGGGACCCAAAGCTACACCCTTTTCAAAGAAGGCTATGTTGCCCGCGTGGCGATCTGCCGTAAAATCTATTGCTTCCTCCAGCATCTCACGTATTTTTTCGGAGTCATTGGCGTCTACAAGCAGCAAAAGACTTTTCTTCATGAACGGATCCTTCGCCTTATTGGCGCTGTCTTCCAGAGTAAGTATACCTTGACTTCTCGCTACTCTCGCGTATTCGACGATCTCGTCTATGTACTTTTGAGGATTGTATTTCGGCGGTAAAAAACAAATTTTAAAAAGCTTGGGCAATGCCGCCAGCGTTGATATGGGGAAACTGGCGACAAGTCCGCCGAGGGTACCGCCCACGGTGATGAATATAGAAGCGGGGTCAATAAAGCTTGATATTTCACCGCCGTTCATTATGCCGAAAAATGTAAGACCGAAGGCCAAAACCCAGCCTATGATAATCGTAATATTCAAGGATACGCCCTCCGTTTAAAGGATTTTTTACCAATGTGAAATCCGAAAAGCCGTCGTTTCGTTGACTTATGCCAATAACGCCTTCCCCGACTTTTCACAACTGATTAATGTTATCTTTCGGCGCTAAGCGCCTTTTTTATGAAGCTTTGTCCGACAGCCGCCGTCAATGCTCCCGAAAATAATTTTTCTATTGTAAATCCGGATTATCCCTTCTCGAAGGGATCCGTCTGCTGTTGCGGTTAAATTTTATTATTTCATCCATGATCTCGTCCATGGACTCCTGGACAATATAGCTGTGACCGTTGCTTAAAACAATTATAGTATCTGGATTTTGTGATACGGATTCTATCTGATCCTCATTAAGAAGAAATTGTTTTCCGCCCAATTTTGTTAAATAAATCATAATATACAGACGCTTAAGATCAACCGTGCGCCGCTCCTTTACGTTTTATAACGGGATGTTTTTTCGACACGTCAATCAATATTTTCTGCGTTTATTGACGATTGCATTCCTTTTTTGTTTTAACTCATTCATAAATATATCAACGAATGGGCGCCGACCGTTTATGCACGACCGGACGCCGTTTCGTCAATATTGCGATCACCGTTTACCAATGACAAGCCTATAAAATAAACGGTGATCTATTATGTTACTTCGCTTAGTTCTTTTTGGTTTTTACCGTATGTTACCGAAAACTACTTAAGTTATCTCTTAAGATTTACAAGCTCTTCAAGCATTGTATCTGTAACGGTGATAACACGGGAGTTCGCCTGGAAGCCTCTCTGAGTAATTATCATATCGGAGATTTCCTGAGAAAGGTCGGCGTTGGACATTTCAAGGGCGGTAGATACTATGGAACCGGAGCCTACGTCGTTTGCCTTTTTAAGCTCGGGATCTCCAGAACTCAAAGAGGTTTTCCAATAAGTGGTTCCCACCTGATCCAAGCCTTCGGGGTTCTCAAACAACGCCAGATCTATACGACCCATGGCGATGGTTCCATGTACGGTGTGTACGCCGTAGATTACGCCGTCATCGTCGATAAAGATGGATTCAAGGTCCTTGGTGGTCTGTTCGGCAGCGATGGAGCCGCCGGTGAGCTTTACAGTTTCCATGGTTTCCGCGATGCTCTTGAAGAAGTTGTCTTTACCCTCTTTAAGACCAAGTCTTACATTGGTGTCGCCGAGATTCTTGGCAACATTGACGGAAATTGCGTTGCCGTTGGTAACATCGGTACCGGCAACCTGAGTAACGGTGATAAGCTTTTTGGAATCGCCACCCGCAGCTTCATGGATAGCCGCGTCAATCATTTCTTTGGTAATATCGGTTGTGGTGGTGTTGGGAATCCTCAGTGTAAGCACGTTTCCGGACCAGCCCGCCTTTACGCCGCCGGTGGCGGTATTTGTACCGTTAACATCCACCGTAGCCTTAAGGTCATCGTTGGTAGCCGAATAACCAATGATGTTGATTTCGTATTTGTTGGCGAAAGCGCCTGCGGTAGAAGCTTCAAATGTCAGGTCAAGCTTTTCCGTTGTAGGCTTGCCTCCGGCAGCTGCGGGAGGAATGGTCACCATATGCTCAATTCTATTGTTAGCCTTTGTCGCAAGTGTATTGCCGGGCTGGTTATTATACTCGATTTCAAGAGGAAGTATACCGGGTATGTCAATACCGCCAGCTTCCATAGCTTCTTGAATCGCTTGTTCAAGCGTTTTTAAGCCGGTTATCTCGTTACCGGCATCGTCCAGAACCTTTTGTCCTTCATAAATAAATGTCTGATCCAAATCTATTCTTACGGTAATAGTTCTGTCATTTTGAGTAGCGAACGGAGTCTCGTCATCATCAATATCCATTATATTAAGAGAAATATTTCCGTTATCACCGTAACCGGCAGCGGAAATTGTATATGTATACTCGTTAGTACCGTCCTTATATACTTTTTCCACACTCGCCTTCTCGTTGTCAACAGGAGGAACATAGAGGTTGATTCTGTTTGCAGAAGCTTCAATTCCGGTTGGATCGCCGCTGACGCCCAATACGATATTACCGCTGGAGTCACAGAGGTTGCCTACATTATCTATATGGAAATTACCGTTTCTGGTGTAGTAAACATTGCCCGCCTGATCCATTACCTGGAAAAAGCCTTCGCCCTGGATGGCGCAGTCGGTAACGCTGTCGGAATAGGTAAGACCGGACTGTGTCATTATCTGACCGATGGAGTTGAGCTGCGCGCCGTAACCCACCTGATTAGCGTTGCGGCCGCCGCTTGTGGTGTCTCCGCTTGTGGCGTAGGATTTATTCTGATAGAAAACATCCTTGAAGGTAACGGCGCTTGCCTTATAACCTGTGGTGTTTACGTTGGAAATGTTGTTACCGATAACGTCCATTCTCTGGTTGTGAACCTTAAGACCCGCCACACCGGAGTAAAGTGATTTCATCATAAGCTTATTGTCCTTTCTGCTTTGACTTGATCCGTGTATTTTACCGCCCTTCAATCGGTCGGGGCGAAGATGTTTCCTTTCGGTCCGACATCATACAATCACGGTCGAGTCTATGTTTGTAAATACGTTTTCTTTTAAATCCGCCTGTGATACTGTTGTAATAACCTTGTTGTTAGCGACGCTTACTATATATGCCGTTCCGTCCACCAATATGAGGGACTGACCGCAGCCCTTCTGCGCCGCCAGCTCAACGCCCTTGTTAAGCCGCTCCAACGCGTCGTTTTCCGTAACGTCAATTTCTCTGCTTTCAAGCCTTTTGATGGCGTGATTGCTGAACTGTACCTGACTTTTTCCCGACAGCATTGTGCGAAGCTCTTCCGCAAAGGAATTTCCCTTTTCGTTAACTTTGGGCAGATCGACTTCCGCGGAAATATTACTTTTTACACTTTCAACAGGCTGATTTATTATGCTTTGGCTTCTTGTCTGTAAAAACTCGCTTAAAAGCATAAGCTCACCTGCCCTTTCAATTTAGACAAAATATTATGTATATAATATCATATCCATCAGATCGTTTGACTGACCTTCCGCTTTATCGTCGGAAGAATCCGAATTGTCCGTTCCTTCCGACGGCTTTGTTTCCGTTTCGCCATCGTCGGTATCGGGTTCCGTCTTGTCATCGGTATCGGGAGGAGTTACATCGTTGGGCTTATCAAAATCGCCTACCTTTATAACGCTGTCCAAAGGATAAGATAGACCCTTCATTACGATACGGTATACTCCGTTTTCCACTTCTATGCTTTCAACAATTCCGCTTTCGATAATCGTTTGATTGTTCCCGTTTTGCGCTTTAAGCATTACATTCTTACCGATAAGGCTTACCGCATATGCTCCGTCAGTAGCCGACAGCGTGCTGCCGGACGGGTTGCTGGAAACATTCATTACCGAGCCTAAGGGATAGCGCTTTCCGTTAACGGTGATTTCAACGTTCTTTTCATCGCTTATATCAACGCCGGTAACTATGCCGGTTTCAATCTTAAGCTTTACCTTTCCGTTTTCATCGACGCCGTCTCTGGTGGACACTGTAACTGTTCTTCCCGCAAGGCTTGAGGCGTAATTTACGGTGTTGTAGTAAAGGCTTCCCTCGTTGGTCTGGAGCGCTGTAAAGCTGGCCAGCTGTGAAACAAACTCGGTGTTGGAGGTTGGCTCAAGAGGATCCTGATTGGTCATTTCCGCCATAAGAAGCTGGAAAAAGGTATCTACCGAAACTATTGACTTGTCGTCGCTTTCAAAATACTGGGCGTATTTGCTGCGAACGTCATCAATGCTGCTTACGGGATCGGTATTGTATGCCATATTTTCTCCTTTCCGTCCTTTTGGGACAAAATTAAATTTTATTTAGGAAGTTATTTTCAATGTGTAAACATTGCAACTGTTTTTTCGGTTTCAGACCGCGCTTTGAAGTACCTTTTCAAATTCGCCGTCATCGTCGCCGTCCTCTTCAATATTTCTCACATAAGGGTTCTTGCTGCTTCCTTCATAATTCTGCTGTTCCGCTCTGCCGTCCTGCTCCGCACTGTACACTACCTGATATTTTTCAAGCTGCGTCCCCTGATCTCTCATGCTTTCCTGAACATTTTCGGCTCTTGAAGCAAGAATGGCCGCGGTTTCCTTGTTATCCGCCGAAATGGTTACGCTGAGCTTACCCGCGTTTTCCACAAGCTTAATGGAGATCCTGCCCATGGTTTCAGGGTTAAGAGTAACCAGCAGCGTGGTTTCTTGACCCTTTTCGGGAAGATTGGCAAGAATCTGATTAACTACTTGAGTAACTACCCTGTTTACCGCTCCGCCGATAGGAAGAGTTCTGGGAATCGGGGCTTCGATTGGTTTTGAGGAAACAAGCTTTACATCGGAGAATGATATGTCTTCCTCCCCATTATCCGACTTTGCGTCGCTTTTTTCCTCTTTGGCGTTACCGAAGTAAGCGTCCGCTTCTTCGGATTCTCCTTCAGCGAGAGAACTTTCCTTTTTCTTAACTCCGAAAAGCCGCGCAAGCTCGTCAAATTCGCTTTCGGAAGCTTCCTCGGTCTTTTCGTCCGACAAATCCGCTTCCTTTACCGATATCGAAGCCGATTCATCTTCTCTTGCAGCCTTAAGATTCCGCTTTGCATCGTTGTAAACGGTAAGCGCAATTTGTTCGTACATCTCGTTTTCCGCTTCATCAACTTGAATTTCGGATACCTGCACTTCCCTGACGGAAATCTGTTCCGTTTCGGTCTGCCTGGGTTCCGCAACGGGTTCTTCTACACTTTGGGGCAAAACTGTTTCGGAAACGGAGTGGAAGAGGTTTTTTTCCGCATTCGCATTATTTCCTGCCGAAAAATCAAAGTTTTCCGATATGTCCGATGTACCCGCGGAGGATAGTGACATATCCGCTTCGGAGAGATAAGCGTTATCGCCAGACAAAGCGCTTTCGGATTGATTTTCTCCTATCGGCATCACCTGTTCGGCAGCCGATATGAACTCTTCAGTTTGCAGCGCCGTGCCGGAAATGTTTCCTAACGACCGGAAACCGTTTACTGCGGGAAACACACCGGATTCAGTTTCCGCTTCGACTGTGTGCGACGGGGCAACCGACTGCCAAGCAAAATCGTTTGTCTGAATGTTGGATACGGTGTGAGCGTCAATGTTCACTTGAGCAACCGTTTCGGTTCGTACGGTTATGTTGTCCGACGAATGTGTATGTATCGGCGGAATAACGGGATCGGTACCTACTTTTCCGTGTCTGTCAAAGTCAAACTGCTCCGGATAAAGCTTATTGTTCGTCTCTTTTGCGGGAAATCCCACAGGATTTTCGGAACCCTCCGTCTCAACGGTCTCGTTCAAGTTGAGGACGTAATCTCCAACAAACGACGCTTGGGTCTGCGCAGAAGCTTCTCCGCTCATTTCGGCGTTTTTCTCCGCGTTCTCAAGCATATTTTCAATGATCTGCATGAGCGCTCCGCCCAAATTCTCCTCGTCTTCGTCCTTATCGGAACCAAAAGGCGAATCCGTGTCGGTTTTTCCGTTAATACCATCCACAAGCTTCATAAGAAAGAGAAGAAGATTTTCTTCAAACTCTTCCCGATTCTTTTCCGGATCGTTCAGCTCCTTAAACGCTTTCAAAATCGCATTTTCCAAAGCTTCCTCCGCCTGCTGCAAAAGATTCTTGGTCACAGTGTTTTCATTTTCCCGCGAAAAAGAACCGGCAGCCTGCGATAAAGCTTCATCATTTGTCTCTTCGGACGCTTTTTCCGTTTCACCGCTTTCGGGACGTTTTATGTCTTTCAACTGTTCAAGCTCTTTTACCGCCTCTTCGTCAATCTTTACACTGCCGCCGTTTACCGCCGATTCGGAATATATCTCCGATTTCTCCGAGCTTCCGTTTACGTCGGTCTTTGACGCAGAAGCAGTATTTTCCGCATCGGAAGAATTGATCGCGGACGAATCCTGATTGTTTGCTCCCGATACCTTCACAGGCTTAGCGGCAGTTTTGCCGGAAGAACTTCCCATGTCGGTAATTTTACTGCCTGTTTGCCTAAGACTTTGCATAAATCCGTCGGAAATTTTCTTTCCGGAGTCGGCGTTACCGGATTGGGAAATCTGCTGCCGTAAAATAAAGCCGTTTGCTACATTGATATCTGTCAAAATCGTACCTCCTTTCGTATAAAAATATTTATTGAAAAGGACTTTAGTCCTGTTTCAAGCCTTTTTTTAAAAAAACCGGCTCATAAATGCCCACGTTAATAATTATACACTTTTTTGCATAAAAAGTCAACAAATTTCAGCCAAAAAAATATATCATTTAACTAAAAATATTCTCTTTAAAATTAAGAAATTTGGTTAAAACACAAAAATTACTGTTTAGCCGCCGCGACCTGCTTATTCCCACCGAAAAACTCTTCGAGAAAGCTTTCGTTTTCCTTGGTCTCCCGCTCACGGTATTCCTCAAGCTGATGCTCCTCCAACTTTTCAAGCTTTTTGACTTCCTTGGTCGCTTCCAGTACGTCCTCAAGCTTTTTTTCTATCTCTATGTTTTTTTCGGCTATCTCCCTACGCTTTAACTCCAGCTCTTGCTTCCTTAAGGTAAGAAATCTGTTGGCAACCGATATTTCGTTTGGGAATGCTCCCCTTCGGTATATTCTCCGAAGCTCCTCCGTTTTTACCGATATGGCCTTTTTAATGTCATCCTCTTCCTCCGTAAGCTGAGTAAGCTCCGCCCGAAGAGCGGCCAGATCGTTTTTTTCCATTTCCTCAAGCTGCATTCGATATTGTTTTATTCTGTCGAGAGTGAACTGAAACTTCTTCATTTTTACGATCATTCCTTCCTCTCAATTATATATGAAATATCAGCTTTTTTGTTTATGAAAAGCAGCATAAAATCCGGTTTTACTGCACAGATTCCTTCAGAAGCCTTATTGTATCGGTCAAGTCAAAGGATTCGTCTACTGCCTGAGTAAGAAAACCGTTTATTTTGTCTATTTTGGAGATAGCCTCGTCAAGCTTTGGATTTGTTCCGCTTTTATATGCGCCGATGGCTATAAGATCATAGTTAGAGTTGTAAAGAGCAAGAAGGTTTCTGAGTTTTGCCGCCGCCTCCTTATGACCTTTGTCGCATATGATGCTCATAAGTCGGCTTATACTCGGAAGTATGTCTATTGCGGGATAATGATTCTGTGCAGCCAGCTTTCTGGAAAGGACTATATGTCCGTCAATGATACCTCTCACCGTATCGGAAATAGGCTCGTTGGTGTCATCGCCTTCTACAAGCACGGCGTAAATTCCCGTAATGCTTCCACCCTCAAAGCAGCCCGCTCTTTCAAGCAGCTTAGGCATATCGTTATATATCGAGCTTGTATATCCTCTCATTATTGGAGGCTCTCCAATGGAAAGACCCACGTCCCTTTTCGCCATGGCAAAACGGGTAAGGTTATCCATCATCAGCAATACGTCCTTACCCTGCTGCATAAAATATTCCGCAATGGCGGTGGCCGTCTGAGGACACTTGCTTCTCATCATGGCAGGCTGATCGCTTGTGGCTACCACCACAACGGAGCGCTTCATGCCTTCTTCGCCCAGATCGTTTTCTATGAACTCTCTTACCTCACGGCCACGTTCTCCTACGAGAGCAATAACGTTAAGGTCGGCCTTGACCTTTTTTGCAATCATTCCCATAAGGGTACTTTTACCTACGCCGGAACCGGCAAATATACCTATTCTTTGACCCTTGCCCAAAGTACACAAACCGTCTATCGCCTTTACGCCCAATTCCAGCGGCTCCGCAATCTTAGGACGCGCCAACGGGTTTACCGGTATTCCGGAAATGGGCATTTCGTCGGTATAGTCAATTTTACCGCCGTTATCCAGCGGATTACCGATTGCGTCGACAATACGTCCGATAAGGGCGTTTCCCGTTTTTACCATAAGCTGTTTACCCGTATTGTCGACTATGCTGCCCGGTCCTATGCCTTCGATGTCGGTATATGGCATCAGAAGAACTTTATCCGACTGAAATCCTACCGCTTCCGCAAAAATAAAGTCTTTTTCGCTTCCCTTTTTGTAAACCCGACAGACGTCGCCTATATTGCATTCCGGTCCGCTGGCTTCAACGGTCATCCCTATTATTTTTTCTATTTTTCCCATACTGCGCCTTGGCTCAAAGTCCGCAAGCGCTTCGGTAAATCCTCTTAAATCCATAAAAAAACCTGTTTTATTCTTTTAAAATATGTTCCCGTCATCGTTTCAAATCATACGGCAACGTAAGAAAAGCGTAAATAATGTAAAAAAGCGTTTTCAGAGTAATTTTTATTGAAAATACCATCTGTACGTTGAATCAAAATAAATTTAATACTGATAACCATTTTGACTATGATTTTATTCTGTGTCAAAATGGGTTGTTAGTATAAGACAAAATTATTCCGTTTCTGTCACATCGGAAACGAAAGCAGCTTCCTCGTCGGCGACTCCCGCTATAAGCTCCGCAGACTCGGCCGTAAGCTCCGGTTTCGCTTCCTTTACCGGCTTGGGCTGCTTTGACGTTTTTGAAGCTCTGGCGGGCTTAGTCTGATGTTTCGCGGCCGGTTCCTCTTCTTCTTTGGGCGGTTCCTCTTCTTTGTCTCTGAATTTCCCCCTGCCCAATTCGCCGATCATTTTAAGCTGCGTTGAAACTCCCGCGTCAAATATTTCCGTGTCGTTTTCCAGCATCAAAGTTCCGGACTCGCTGTCAACTACTTCAAATTCAACGTTGGCTGTGGGGGAGAAGCATTTTTCGTACAACCTGAAATCCGCTTCCATATCCTCGCTGAGATCATGCCTGGAAAGTGTGACTCTGATGTTTTTGGTATTTCTGAACTCTTTTGCGGCGGCGGTTATCATTTTTTCCAACGCCTTTTTATCCTTCTGGCTGAACACCGTCATGGTTATCTTTTCCGCCACTTCCATTGCAAGATCGAAAACACTCCTGCGCTGCTCCGACAGAATATCCGCCTTTTCCTTTTCTACTTCGCCGCAGAAGCGCTTGAGCTCCAGAAGACCGTCTTTACACTTCTTAAGACCTTGAATATAGCCTTCCTCTTCGCCTTTTTTCAGACCTTCCATAAAGCCTTCGTCAAGGCCCCTTTTTCTTGCTTCGTCATAGGTATGCACCGATTTTTCGTCAATCTGAGCCAAAAGCCGCCTTCCCTTGTCCTTGGCTTCCTCAACAAGCTTTTCCGCTTCCTCTCTTGCTTTCTCAAATTCGCTGTCGGCTCTTTTGCGCATCTCCACGGCGTATTCCTGACCCTCGCGGCGGTACTGCTCTCTGAGGTTTTCCAGCTCAGCGAAATCTATTTTCGGCTCTTCCGGCTTTTTTTCTTCCTTTTCGGAGCCGTTCTCCTCAGATTCATCTTCCGATATTGATTCCGCAGTTATTTCGTCTTCCTTAGGTTTATTTTCGTCGGAGCAGATTCCTATTCTGTTGTTTATTACGGCGTCGCCCTCTATCACTATGTTCTTAAAAGGATTACTGCCTTTGATAACTTCAAACATCGCGTTATTTCCTTTAACATATCAAATAAAATATGCCCGAAAAATCAATTTTCGGGCAATAATAATTTTATCTGTCTTAAAATATTGTATTGCCTTATTTTTATTTTATCAATATTCCGTAGTTTTAAATTTAAAAATTTGCTTCTATTGAAATATGTAAAATATGTTAATTTGCGCTGCCGAGACTTTAAGCGATAATCTCGTCCTGCCCGCTCTTGGAGATGGTAACGACGCCTTCTTCTTCAAGCCTTCTGATAATGGCAACTATGCGCTGCTGTGCTTCTTCAACGTCACGCATACGAACATTGTGAAGGTATTCCACGTCGGTCTGAGTAGCTTCGCGCTTACGTGCAGACATATTGGCGTAAATAACTTCGGCCACATCGGGTGTGGAGCCCTTGATTGCGGTAGCAAGGTCTTTGGCGTCCACTTCGTTGATAAATGCCTGAATAGACATGGAGTCGAGATGAGCGATATCCTCGAACACGAACATCTTCTGACGAATCTCCTCCGCCAGCTTCGGGTCGCGCAGCGCCAGTTCGTCGAAAATAAACTTTTCAGTGGAACGATCAACCTTGTTCATTACGTCGGCTATGTAATTGATACCGCCTACCTCCATGCTCTCGGTGCTTACCAGCATGGCGAACTTGCGTTCGAGGGTTTCTTCGACGGACTTTGTAAATTCCGGGCTTGCGCTGTCCATCTTGGCTATTCTTTCAACTACCTCTATGCGGACACTTTTCGGAAGCTCCGACAATATGGCGGAAGCCTGATCGCTTCGGCAATAAGAAAGGATCAAGGCTATCGTCTGGGGATGCTCGTTCTGCACCATTGCCAGAAGATTCTTATAATCGGCTTTTCTGACAAAAGCAAAGGATTTTGTCTTAAGCTGTTTGGTTATACGTTCAAACAGCGCCTGCGCCTGTTCGGGACCGAAAGCCTTTTCAAGTATTTCTCTCGCGTATTCCACGCCTCCCTCGGAAATAACCTTCTGGGTAAGGCACAACTCATAAAATTCATTAAGCACGGAACCGACCACGTCCACGGGCCAATAATCCATTTTGGCCACTTCTACGGTGATCCTTTCAATTTCCTCGTCGGTAAAGTGCTTATAAACCTCGGAGGCGTTGGCCGCGCCTATTGAAGAAAGTACCATAGCGGCTCTTTGTATAGGGGTTATTTGCTCATCGGGCAATTTAGTCCCCTCCTTTCATAACTATCGGTTTTCAATCGATCAGTCTTCCCCTCTCATCCAGCTCCTGATAAGCTGCGCTACAATTTCGGGATTATTCTTGGAGAAGTCTCTGATTTCACGCTTAAGAGCCTCGTCCCTGGTTTCGGGCTGCTCCTCGCTGAGGCTGGTAAGCTCAAACTCCGTTTCATCCATTCTTCCGGGGTTAAGCATTTCTCCTCCTCCTCCTTCTTCACCATATCCGTAGCCATCGCCCGCTTCTGTCGCGGGTATGGGCGCCGCTACAAGATGAGCCGCTGTGCGGCGTTTCTTTCTGGAGCCGGGCGCATTGAGGGCAAGGATAAGCAATACTATCAGTACAATACCCAAAATAATGATGATAGCAATCATCACCATGCTCTGACTGCTTACGCTTCCGATGTTCAGCGCCGCGCCGTCTATAATCGGATTGGTGGTTTCAATAAATGGCGTGGTCTTGATGGAGACATTTTCCACGTTGGCTCCGATAGCGTTGGCTATGGTGTTGCGCCAACGAAGCTCTTCATCTGCGGTAAGATCGTTGTTGCTTTTTACAACCACTGCGGCGGAAAGAGTGCCTATGCTGTAACCGTCCTTTTCTATCTGCCGCTTGGTCTGATTTACAAGGTTATTTATTTCACGTGTGTATTCGTAATAGAATTCACCGTTCTCGCCAACCTCAAGAGTAGGGTAATCGGGACTGATGTCCGAATCCACCACGGTACCCACCAGACCGCCTTCCGCAGCCACTCCGCCGGCACCGTTCTTTATTTTCTCATTCTCGATAATACCCGATTGCTTGGTACCTATGATATTTCCTTCGTCATCGTATAAAATATCCTGATTTGCGCCGCTGTACTCGATTTCTTCGGTCACCATGCTGTCAAAATTAAGATTAAGTCCAACCGCCACATTGATGCCGTCAAAGGTATTTAACATAGCGGTCTTTATTGCGTTCTCGTATTCCTCCTTAAGTCTGTTGCGGTAATTGAGACGCTTATAGTAAATCTGGAGCTTTTCCTCCTCCTCTTTTGCGGTATTGGTGGTCATTTCGGGGGAGAGCTGGACTCCGTCCTGATTGGTTATCGTTATGTTTTCTCTGTTGAGTCCGGGAACGGAATTTGCCACTAAGTTGTACATACCGTCGATCTGCTCCGAGGTAAGCTCTTCTCTGAGCGTCAAAGCCACGGAAGCGGTAGGCTCCTCCTTGTACTCATCTATAACGTAGCTTCTTTCCTCCGGAATACCGAGCATTACCAACGCGTCGTCCACATGAGTGAATGTGCGGAGAGTAGCTCTGAGATTATCCTGTATCTGCTGCTTTTGCAGCTCCCTCATCTCTTTATCGGTGGAGAACATGGTGATACCGCTGGACCATGTATCATAGTTGAAGGTGGACTTGGGGAAGCCCGCTATGCTCATGCTGACTCTCATTTCCTCCACCTTGTCTTCGGGAACCAGTATGTCGCCGTTGGCGTTTATTTTTATGTCCTGAACTCCGAGAGTCTCTCTGGCATATGTAACTATTTCCGTAGCCTCGGCGGCAGAAGCATTTTTAAAGAGCACCGCATAATGCACCTGACTCATAATCGCCGCAAGCACTATCGCGGATACCAACAGCACCGCCACTCCGGCGGATATTAAAATAATTGTTTTCTTGCTGAGGGAAGAAATTTTAATCTTTAAGAAATTCCCTGCCTTAGCAAGAGTTTCTTTTACCTTATCCATCAAACAACCTCTTTTTTTATCTTTTTCCTATTGTCAGATAATACAGTAATCAAATACTCATCTTAACGATCTCGTTATACGCGTCTACCATCGCGTTTTTAACGTTTACAAGCAGGTCTGTGGCTATTTCCGCCTTGGTGATGTTAGCCTGTATCTGTTCAAGGTTGTCGGTATTGCCGAGCATAAGCTGAAAAATATCGGACTGTTTCTGGGCGTTGGCGTCCACCGCGTTGTTGAAAATACCCTTAAACACGTCCATAAAAGTGGGAGTCTGAACCGATTCTTCGGAAAGCGCCTCCTCATCGTACTTATCAAACACATTCGATACGGATTCGAGAGGAGTTATTGCCGATGAAATAGGAACTATAAACATATCGCTTGTTTCGTCCTTTCTTAAATATATTTATAATCAAAATACGTTTACCGCGTGCCTCATATGACGTCCGCGCCGAGGCTTCGCCAATTTTTTCCGTTTTATTTGCCTATGGAAAGCGCCCGCTGCGCCATTTTCTTAGCGCTGTTGAAGATAGTCAGACTCGCCGTGTAGGAGTTTGTGGCCTCGATCCAGTCATACTGCTCCTCCGCCACGTCAACATTCGGAAGATAATAATATCCGTCCTCGTCCGCGTCCGGATGCGAAGGATCATAAACGGGCGTCAATGGGGTTTCGTCCTCCACTATCTCGGTTACCACCACTCCGTTGCCTGTGCGCTTGCGTCTGTCCGACATATTCATCTGAAGCACGCTGCTGAAGGGCATATTACCGTTTACTATGGTCTCCGTTTTTCTTTTTACAAAATCACTTATGTTTAAGTTGTCATATGTAGTGTCCTCGGTAAACACCACCACTTGACGCACATAAGGCGTGCCGTCCTCCGTTCTGGTGGTTACCGCGTTGTTTACGTTCTGTGAAATGATGTCCATTCTTAGCCTTTGGGCCATCAATCCGGAAACTGCTATATCCAAGCTGCTGAGAAATGCCATATTCTCGTTTCCTTTCTCGCTTATTTTTCGCCGTGTTCCTCTTTTTCGGAGGGATCACACGGATTTTCGTGCGGATTCTTCCGTATCGCTCTTAATTCGGGATAATGCGAAAAGAATCGCTACCCAAACCGCTTCAGCTTGTTACTGTCTGCTCATGGCGCTGCGCATAAGAGTGAACTCACTGTCCATCTGATTGATAAGCGCTTCCTGCAATAAAGCGTTTTTAACAAAAAGCGCCTGCTGCGTGTCGGAATCCACATTGTTGCCGTCGGGCTGGTCAAAGGTGCTGTTGTCGGAATAAATATAACTGGCCAAATGCAGCTCCTTCTTAAACTTTGCGTTCTCAGACGCGTTTAACTTGTCCTTAAGCACCCCGCTGAAGGACAGATATTTGCACTTGTAACCGGGGGTGTCTATGTTAGATAAGTTATGGCTTATTACCCTTTTGGTCTGATTCACGATATCAATTCCCTGTTCTATCAGACGAAAGCCGGTTGTATCAAAGAGAGCCATCTTTCTATTCTCCTTTTAAAATGAATTTCTTATGTCATTGTTTCCAAACTGTGTAAAAACCGAGTTAAATTAAATAGGTATTTGTGTAAAAGACATAAATCCCATAATTTCACGTATAACAATTATACAACAAGAAGCAAAAAAAAACAACTGCTTTTTCAAAATTTTTGCAATATTTTTTATATTTTTTTGTTTTAGCACACTTTCCCCGACTTGACATAAGATAAAATACCGACATTTGATCAAAATACAAGCTTTAATAGCGATCGTACCAATATTTCGCTTCCTCCGCAAGTCTTTTCAGTTCGCGGCGCTTTCGCACAATATCCGCTTCCTTGAAAACATACTCCTTTTTGGGGGGAATTTTTTCAAAATCCCTTTTAGCTTTATCCATAGCGGCGGCAATCCTGCCCGGACGCTCAAAATCCATCGGCAGCCGCACCACACCCGCGGTTTTATAAGACTTTTCCGCCTCGTTGTACCACCACTTGTCAAAAACGGGAAAGCCGTCTTTCACATGATATCCTAAGGCGCCGCTTTCACCCTGATATATTCTTATTTCACCCAACAGGATCAAATGCTTTTTTCTTTCGTCAAGATACGCCTTGTCGTAATTTTTCAGCGGAATAACGCAGACGCGGCGCAAAATCGTTTTTTCCCCGAAAACGGTACAGCTTCCCTTATATTCGCTGAACACTGCCGCCTTCGGAAGTATCTCAAAATATGTATAACGTCGGCCGACCCTTATGTAATGATCACAGACGGCGGCGTAAATAATGCAAAGCGCCATTCCCGTCATAACACACCCGCCTATCATTAGAATGTAGGAAAGCAGGAAGGTTATATCCGCGACCATCTTCAAATTGAACATAAGCGCCCAGATAAGCATCATGCAGAATTGTGCAAGGGGGGTAACGGTAAGTATCATTGCTTTATTCCGCCGCTTGTTGTATTTTGCGGTATAAGCGTGAAAATATGCCGTTGATTTCGCCCCCTTTTTGACAAACTGCAAAATATTTATTGTCCATGATTATGTTCTGATTTTTTTGCTTTTACTTTTTCCGAAACACCTGGTTATGAATGTTCCAAGCCTCTTATATCAATCCCTTTTTAAGGCAATATCGCACAAAGATTGTCGTGCAGACGCGCAGTCGGCTTTTTCGGCGGATTGTTCAAAACGATGCAGGAATACCGGCGTATTTCAAGGAGTTTTGGGCAAAGATGAAGGAAAAGACGCAAGCGTATGTGCAGCAAAGCGCGTAGCGCGGTCTTTGTGCGGTGTTGCCTTAAAATCACGTAATGTCCGCAGTTTAAAAAGTGATTGCCACCGAAACGCTAATCCCACAGTTTTTTCTTAGAAATTTGTCAACAAACCGCAATAAATATTTTTCCCATTTTTATTATACATTTTTTCTCTAAACTTGTAAAGAAGAATTTTTTTGCTTTTTTACCAAATTTTATTAAAATTCCCGTTACCCCCTTGATTTATTAAACAACTTAAGGTATAATTATTTCATATCGTCTACATTTACACAATTTAGGAGAATATAGATATGCTTTCAAGAGAACGGATACTTAAGCTTGAAATTCTGACTCCCGATGAGGCACACACTAAGATCCTTTCCGCTACAAATAAACAGTTTTCACTTCAGAACAGCTCTACCGGAAGAGCCGATATGCTTCTTATAATAAAAGGACGAGGGCTTCCCGAAATTGACGCGGGAAACGATGTGGACGTGATTGTTCATATGAAAAGCGGAGAAAGAATAAGATATCCTTCATACGTAACGGTTTCCACAGAATACCAGCTCAATGTGGTCATGAAAACCGACAAGCCGCATATGATGCAGGAACGCCGCCGCTACTACAAGGTTGAGGCAGACATAAACTGTATAATAAACTCGATAGAAAGAAACGGCAGCAAAATTGTTCTTGAAAACCCGGCAGTGGCTCAGATAAAAGATCTTAACATAGGCGGAATATTTTTGTGCATCTGCGGCGCCGACCTTCAGAAATCCGACTTGCTTATGCTGACCATTCTTTTTGAAACAAAAAACGTGGATATAGCCGCTGAAATAATAAGAGTTCAAACCAATGCCGCAGGCGACGTTACCGGCTACGGATGCCGCTTCACCAATCTTACCCCAACAGTTGAGGAAACCTTCGCCAAATATGTCTTCCGGGTACAGCTTGATAACTTCAAGGATTAAATTTTCTCATATTCGGATAATTGCGTAGCCTAATATTTTTCCCTTTTTACGGAGAGGAAGGACCGACCACTTATGAAATTAAAAACGGTATTCAAAATTCTCATTATCTCGTCTATCCTGCTTCCGGCAATGATAGTCGGAATCGTGGGAAGCGCCAGCTACGAAAACTTTTACGGAAGTATGGTATCTTCCGAAACCGCTTCCGTTGCATACAGCGCGGCAAAATCACAAAGCATACTGTTTGACCGCTACGCCTCAGAACTGGCCGCAATGGGACGGATGAGCATCATACAGCGCGCGGCGGGCGGAGATTATAACGCCATAAAGGATCAGGTGGACGAGCTGCTTCTTTCGAGAGTAAACGAGGACGCCGCCCTCAAAGACCTTATTATAATGGACGGAAACGGTTACTCGGTGGCTGCCGCGGTACCGTCCTCTCTTGCGCAGACATACAAGGACTTTGACAAGCTGACGGCCATCCCCGACAACAGCGCTTATATCAGTGACATTTCCTTTGACGGTTCAAAGTATGAGGGCACCTCAATCTTCATCTACATAATAAAAGAAATAACCACCGCCACGGGCAGCAGAGGATATATCGGCGCCGCAGTCGATATGATGCCTCTTTGTTCAAGCCTTAGCGCAACATCCTTCTTTAACAACAAGGGTGTTATTGTATTCATGGACTCTTTGGGCAACGCGCTTAATGTAAACGGCAGTGCGATGAGAAACACCGACTGGTCGGTTCCGGTTGATATCAGTCTTGACGCTTTGGCCAGCCTCGGAGAAAATAACAAATACGCCGTGTTTAACGAAAACGGATATTATGGCGCTTACGGAAGAGTAAACGACAGCGGTTGGATGTGGATAGCCTCCTATCCCGCCTCGGCAGCCTCATTTGACGCAATGATAGTGCTTATTATCGGTCTGGTGGTATTCGCGGTATTTATCGTAATCGACGCTGTTATCGCCTTTAACATCTATCGTCGCGCCATTACCCCTATCAGCATGGTTACTTCCGTAATGGAGGAAATAAATTCGGGAGACCGTCAAAAGCGGCTTCCCCGATTCAAGACGTATGAGTTTCAGGTTATATCGGAGGCCTTCAACTCTCTGCTTGACGAGTTTTATGTTTCGGAGGACGTACATAAGACCATAGCCTCCTTGTCGGAAAGTATGCTGTTTGAATGGGATTTACACGGAAAAACCTTGTATGTATCACAGAATTTCAGGGATACCTTTGATCTTGACTATGAAAAAGCCAACATTTTCGAGGACAGCTTCCTTTCCTCTCTAATGAGCGAGGTGGACGCAAGACACTTTGTGAAGGATATGGGCACTCTTAACGAGGGGCTGAGGGAGTATGTGGAAAATGAATTCCAGATAAAGACCAGAAGCAACACCGAAATATGGGTAAACATTAAAGCCAGCGCCTTTACTAACCGCAGTGGAGTAGTCACCAAAATAATAGGCGTAATCACTGACATAAATAACAGAAAGAAATCCAGTCTTCAGCTTTCTCAGAAAGCCAGCTATGACTTTTTATCCCAGCTTTACAACCGGAGCACATTCCTCAAGGAGCTCCAGAAGCTGCTTGATTTGAAGAGGATAAACGAAAGGTATGCCATTCTCTTTATTGACGTGGACGACTTCAAGTTTATCAACGACCGATACGGTCACAATGTGGGTGACGAAGTAATAAAGTATGTTTCCGACACGATCAAGGAATGCCTTGGCAAAGGCGGTATCGCGGGACGCTTTGGCGGCGACGAGTTTGTGATTTGTCTCACCGATAAGGAAAAGGTAAATCATGTTGACGACTTCTCCATGTCCATTATCGATGCGCTTTACGCCGGCTATAAATGCGCGGCGGCGGGAGTGACGCTGAACATAAACGCCAGCGTAGGTATAGCGCTTGTTCCCGATCACGGAACGGGGGCCGAGGAATTAGTGGGCGCGGCGGACGAGGCTATGTACTTTGTCAAGAAAAACGGAAAGTCAAACTATCATATATACGATCCCGAAGCTGCGCCGGAGCTTGACTTAGGGAATACAATAATTTAAGGAGAGCTTTAAAAGAGATTTTAAAGCAAAAATACAATATGGCCAAAGTAATTGCCGTTACTAATCAAAAAGGCGGAGTGGGAAAAACCACCACTTGCAGTTCACTCTGCGGCTGTCTTGCCGCGATGAACAACAGGGTGTTGGCGATTGATCTTGACCCGCAGGGTAATCTTTCCTTCAGCTTGGGAGCGGACGCAGACGAGTGCTACACCGTTTACGATGTGTTCAAGGGTTCCGTCAATTTGTATGACACCGTACAGCACACGGGCTGCTGCGACGTGGTACCCGCCAATATACTGCTTTCGGGCTGCGAGTTGGAATTAACGACGGTCGGACGCGAATATATATTAAGGGAACAGCTTAATTCGGTGGCCGGCGACTACGATTTTATAATAATAGATACGCCGCCCGCGCTTTCCATACTTACCATAAACGCGTATACCGCCGCCAACGAGCTGATTATTCCAATGATACCGGAGATACTTTCGCTTCAGGGGATAGCGCAGCTTAAGGAGACTATTTTAGCGGTCAAGAAATACTATAACAAGACGCTGGAAATACGGGGAATACTGCTTAACAAATATAATCCGAGGCTTATTCTCACCAAAGAGGTGGAGGATTTGGCCAATATGATAGCGGAGCAGCTTGACACCGACGTGTTTGAACAGAAGATAAGCAACAGCGTTGTGATCGCGGAGGCGCCCGCTCACGCCAAAACAATTATGGAATACGCGCCCAAGTCAAAGGCAGCCAAAGAATACACCGATTTAATATATGAGATATTGGGAATGGAAAAACCGGTAAGGAAGGAGAAAAAGCAGGGCAGGGGCAGACCGAGAAAGCATCCGCTGCCGGATCCCGAAGACCAGGAATATTAATGGCAATATCCCGATAAATATTCCCTATATAATAATAGACAAGGAGATCTGCGAATATGTCAAGAAGCGCGAAAACCAAACACGTACTTGATTTAGTGGGCTCCGAGTCTGTCAAAAAACCTGTTCCTTCTTCCCTGCGCGACCCGTCTGCAAAGGCAGGAGGAATCGGTTCCGTACTTCAAAAACCGACTTCACCGCGCGAGCGCGCCGAATTGGATATTGAAGCCATTTTTCGGGGAGTTGCACCACCGTCCGAGGCAGAAACATCCGACACCTCAAATATGGAAGGCACAGTTCTGAATCCGCCAAGCGCACCCAAAGCCTCGGAACCGCCAAAGGCGAGAGATGGGATAACGGTAATTGTTACGGAGCTTATCAATCAGGAGCTTAAAACAGTGGTGGAGAGGTTTAATTTAATCCCCTCCGACAAAAATCTCTGGGAGCTTACAAGAAGCGCCGTAGAAACGATACGACCCGAATTTTCGCGAAACGAAGAGGAATATTTTGAAAAGTGCGAAAGACTCAGACCGAGGGTTATCAAGGAGATGACCAGGGCGGCTATCAGGGTGATGGCTAAGGAGAAAAAAAAGACTGATGACGGAGCTTAGGGCTTGTTTGAAAATGGAGGAAATGACAGATTTTCGGCACAAAATGGTTAGTTTAAAGAAAAAAACACAGTCATACCACCGTTTTACGAGGCTTTTTGACGCATAAGATGACCGTTTACGGACAAAAAGACAACGTTTGCGTTTTTTCAAACAAGCCCTAATATTGATTGCATTTTTGTATTGTTATAGGGTTGTGTTTGAGAATAATATAATGTAAATATCCGTTTGAAAAGCTGATTTGGGTTTTCAAGCGGATATTTTTAGAATTATTAAAAATAAACAGTATAATACTAATTCCCGACTAAAGTATAGACAAATTTTGTTGTCGATCGGGAATTATTGGTTAGGGTGCAACACTATTGTTTTTTCAATATGACTTTACTAAAAAAATGAGTAAACAAAAAAATAATTATTGCGTTTTTATCCAAAATATGTTACAATATAAAGAAGAAAATTTTTTATGCTTTTTCCTCTTCCCGGAAAAAGCGGAAAGGAAAGATAAATATGTTAGTATCGGCAAAGGATATGCTCAATAAGGCTCGCGACGGAAAGTACGCGGTGGGACAGTTCAACATCAATAATCTTGAATGGACAAAATCCGTACTGCTTACCGCAGAGGAGCTTAAATCACCCGTTATTTTAGGCGTTTCGGAAGGCGCCGGAAAGTATATGTGCGGATATAAAACCGTGGTTGGCATGGTAAAGGGAATGCTGGAAGAGCTTAATATTACCGTTCCCGTAGCTCTTCATCTGGATCACGGCTCTTATGAGGGAGCAAAGAAGTGCATTGAAGCGGGCTTTTCTTCGGTAATGTTTGACGGCTCTCATTACCCCATAGCCGAAAACATTGAAAAAACCACCGAGCTTGTAAAAATCTGCAACGAAAAAGGGCTCTCCATTGAAGCGGAGGTAGGTTCTATCGGCGGAGAAGAGGACGGCGTAGTAGGCATGGGCGAGTGCGCCGATCCCAGCGAATGCAAGCAGATCGCCGACCTCGGCGTTACCATGCTGGCGGCGGGTATCGGCAACATTCACGGTAAATATCCCGACAACTGGGCGGGATTAAGCTTTGATACGCTGGCAGCGGTAAAAGAAAAGACGGGCGATATGCCTTTGGTGCTTCACGGCGGAACGGGTATTCCCGAGGATATGATAAAGAAGGCCATTTCCTTAGGCGTAGCCAAAATCAACGTCAACACCGAGTGCCAGCTTTCCTTTGCCGACGCTACAAGAAAGTACATCGAAGCGGGCAAGGATCTGGAAGGCAAAGGCTTTGACCCCCGTAAGCTGCTTGCGCCCGGAGCGGAAGCCATCAAGGCTACCGTTAAGGAGAAAATGGAGCTTTTCGGTTCGGTAGGCAAGGCTTAAGTACAAGCTCCAGTAAAAATACAGACAATAATACGGAATACAAAATAATGGCGAAAAACGCAACTTCATTGCGCGAACGCGGGGAGAAATCCGTGAGGAAAGTCCGAGCATCACAGAGCGGGGTAGCTGCTAACGGCAGCCGAGGGCGACCTTAGGGCAAGTGCAACAGAGATATACCGCCGCGAAAGCGGTAAGGGTGGAAAGGCGAGGTAAGAGCTCACCGGAACGCGGGAGACCGCAGTTCCCTGTAAACCCTACCCGGTGCAACGCTTAATTGGTACGAAGGAAAACGCGTCTGCTCGGCGCGCTTCGGAATAAGCGGCTTGATTCTTCGGGCGACCGAAGAGGTAGATAAATGTTCGTGCGCGACATAACTCGGCTTACAGATGAAGTTGCTTTTAAAATAATAACAAATTAAAGGCTGCGGTCTCAATATAAAATGAGACCGCAGCCTTTAATATTTTCGCGAAAAAGTTCTATTCCTGTCCCCTTAATCATACAATCAATCAGACAAACACCCTTGTACATCATACAGAAAGGAAGATCCGAAATGTTTACTTACACCACCTCGCGAAAAAAGCTGCTGCGCATGATAATAATAATATTGGCCGTCCTTACGGTAGCCGCGATAATTTTCATGTCGGTGGCGAAGGGCTTTAAAGTAGCCGCCGCCGAAAAGAAAGTGCCCATCTATGCCGTCTCCCGCGCCGATAACCGTATCGCGCTCACCTTCGACTGCGCATGGGGCAACTCCAACACCGACCTGCTTCTGTCCCTTTTAAAGGAAGCGGGCGCTCCCGCCACATTTTTTGTCACCGGAGAATTCTGCGATAAATATCCCGACGATGTAAAGAAAATATACGATGCGGGGCATGAAATCGGAAATCACTCCGACATTCACCCGCATGTGGAGGGGATAAACATAAACGATCTTATAAGCGATACGCGCGAATGCTCAAGAAAAATAAAAATGATTACGGGAAGCGAGCCTAAAATTTACCGCGCCCCCTACGGGGAGTATGACGACAATGTCGTAAGCACAATAGAAGGAATGGGGCTTAAAATGATTCAATGGTCGGTGGACAGCATCGATTGGCAGGAACCCGACGCGGACACCATTACCGAAAGAGTCGTGTCCAAAACCGAATCCGGTTCTATTCTGCTTTTCCACAACGACCTGCAAAACACATCCCAAGCGCTCCCCGACGTGCTTTCCAAGCTTAAACAAAAGGGATTTACATTTTCAAAGGTTTCCGATCTGGTATACTACGACAGCTATCATATAGACAGCAGCGGAATCCAGGTTTACGACGCTTCCGCCCTTCTGCCTACCGCGCGTTACTCCGACAACTATCTGTTGGACGAAGCAATGGAGATCTTAAGACTGAATCTTTCCTTACAGGAAATTTACGATTTGACCGGCGGAGCGAATCCTCAGCTTTTACAACGCACCGCTCCGCTTCTCGACAAGGCGCATCTGGCAGCGGTGCAGGAGGCCTCCTTTGAAGAGCTTAAGGAAGCGGTAGAAAACCTTGTTATCGCGGCGGAAAGGTACGGAGCAGGTGAAAACATTTATTCAACCACCGCTTATCCCGACTACTCCGCTCCCTCGGAAACCAACGCGGATTACAGCTCGAACAACGGGTATAACAGCGATTATGGCTCTATTGAGGAAAGAGGCACCGGAGTAATAGACGACAGTATGTTTGAGGAAAATTCCGGAACAACTACTGATTCTTCCTCTTCGGGCACTCCGTCAAAGCCTCCCGTCGGCTCAATCACCACACCGGGTTTCTGGAATGACATAAAGGCGGGTCAGCCAGTTATAACAACCACCACGGCGGCAACCACAACGGTTCCACCTGCCACATCGGCGCAAACCACTACGACCCCGCCACAGACCACAACTGCGACTCAGACTACAACC
>Ga0137308_100848_pt1 | contig 39854 bp, 32 predicted proteins | sample Inofrocosms_June_FD_97181 | JGI IMG/M metagenome (GOLD analysis project Ga0137308, IMG submission 97181) | Mouse cecal microbial communities from Vienna, Austria - N-Acetylneuraminic and N-Acetylglucosamine D2O microcosms_June | ecosystem: Host-associated > Mammals > Digestive system > Large...
AAAACTCTTTTCCCGGCTCGACGCCAAAAACAACAAGATAAAAAACATCATTGACGCCAAAGAGGCATGGGGATTTTCTGCGGACATCAAAAACTACAAAGACATGAACAAAAATATCCTCTCGCAGATTGGCAATATCAGGAGCCAGAACAAGGAACTCGCCAAGCTCAAAGAAACCGTCGCCAAATCCTCCGAAGAATGGTATGAATATGACAAGCGGATGCAGTCAAACAACGAAACCGCACAGAACCTAAAGAAAACCATGGCGGAAAACGCCAAGGCTGCCGCCGCGCTTCCCAAGGCAAAGGCTGATAAAAAAATAGGGGCATATGATTCTGCGGACGAGATGATTGACGCCAAGCTGGACAGAACCATCCGGCCCAAACTGAAAAACGGCCTTATCAACCAAAAAATAGATAACATCAAATACCGGCAGGACGCCTACAATGCAGCAGTAAAGACAGACAAACACAATATCCGGGTAGCTAAAAACAGGCTTATAAAAACCGCCAAACCAAAGAAAAGCCAGACTAAGGCAGAAAAAAACATGCGCACAAATATCCGGGCGCTGGCAAAGGCGGGCAAGCCCATAACCCAGAAACTCCTGCAGGCCGCTTACAACCTGAAAGATAAAGGCAAACTCTACAACGCCTGCCTGATGTACAATGCATACCTCGAAGCGCGTGACGCTGACAAAGCCGCCGCTGACCTGTATGCGCAGACCTCCAAGCAGGACAAGGCAGACCTTGCCATGGAGCGGTTCAACAACACCGCCGCAGGCTATGACTATTCCCTGGCTGAAAACGAACAGAAAAAAACAGCTCTGAACAGCAAGATTGCCCTCGACGAAGAGCGGGGGCTCAAGGCAAACCTGGCATATTATGAGCGGCTCCTCTCTGCGGAAAACGGCACGCAAAAAAAGCTCGCCGCCAAGAGGGACGCCCTGCAAAACAGCCTGAACCTTGCAGTTTCCAGAAAACTTATTAAAACCGGCTCCGACGAATGGTATGAAATGGCAGACGCTATCAACAGCGTCACCAACGAGATGAACCAATCCGTCCTTTCGGCCACAGAACTGAAAAACACCATCCGCCAGATAAAATGGGACACCTTCGACGCTTCACTGGAAACCATACAAAGAATCAACAGTGAAGCTGACTTCTTCATTGGCCTGATGGGCAAAAACAAAGACCTCATCGGCAAAGACAACAGTGAATTCACCGAATATGGGAAAGCCACGCTCAAGCTCTACAAACAGCAGTATGAATCATACCTTGCACAGGCAGACGCCTACACGGAGGAATACAATGATATCATGCGCCGGGTTTCCACAAAAGAACTTTCCTTAGATGACGAAGCAGTCATCCAAAGGCTGCGGGAGCTGCAAGATGCACAGAGAGACTCCAAGCTTTCTGCCGAAGATGTATTAAGCTCCATCACCAGCCTGATAAGGGAGCAATATGAGGCCCAGCTGGACGCACTGGACAAATTAATCCAAAAGTACAAAGACCTGCGCCAAAACGAAAAAGACGCCTATGAATACCAGAAAAACATAGCGGAAAAAACCAAAAATATTGCCGCATTACAAAAACAGCTGCACGCATACGGGGGGAACGACACCGAGGAGGCCCGCGCCAAAATCCAGAAGCTGAAAGCCGATTTAGAAACTGCCCAGCAAAACCTGGCAGAAGCAGAATACGACAAATACCTCTCTGACATGAACGACATGCTCGACGGGCTCTACGATGATTTCGCGTCGTTTATCGACGAAAAGCTCAACGACACAGACGCCATCCTTGCGACGATTAACGACTCGCTCTGCGGTAAATCCGACAGCATCATTGCAACCCTTGCCGCCTTAAACGGCAGCCCCTCCCCTGACCTGCAGGCCCTCCTGAAAGGAGATATCAGCAGCGCAGAATTTGTGAAGCGCATCATAGAAACTGACCAGAGGGCACAGGAACAAAGACAGCGGGAAGAAGAAAACAGACGCAGGGAAGAAGAGCGCCAAAAAGGACGGGACCTCGAATCAAATGCGCGGACAGCGCAAAAGATGATACCGGAAATAGACATCCAAATCCATGGGGAGGAAGGCAGCCTTGCAAACATGCAGGACCGCCTTGCCGCCATCAGGGCCGAAGAACAGAAACAAAAAGAACTAAGGGAATATGCAAAGAAGACCGGCGCCTTCCCCCTCTCCAGTTTCCCCCAAAAAGACTTCACAGAAGAAAAGCGGCGCCTTACCCAGAACATCAGCGACTCGAAAAAGCGGATAAACTCCCTCAAGAAAAAACGCAATGCTTACGAGGCTGACATTAATGCATACGAAACCTGGAAGAAGAACCACAAAGATTTAGAATTTCCTACGCTGCAGCCCGGCACAGAATTAGCCTTCTTCCCAACAATGCAGGCGGCAGCTGTGAACTACGGCAGCGAAGCAGCTTCAGCGCAGGTACAGGCGCAGTTCTTAGAATATGCCCAGATGTCCCCGGAGGATGCCAGGGCCCTCCTGCACATAGAGCCGCAGCCCGCATACGCCGCCCCCGCTGCCGCGCCTGATTTACAGAGGGATTTAGACGTCGGAAACGTGAACGTCGCCATCAACGAACTGAGCCTTCCCGGCGTGACGAACTACGAAGATTTCAAAGCTGCCCTGATAAGAGACAACAAATTTGAAAGAGCCGTACAGGCCATGACAATTGACAGGGCCGTCGGCGGACATTCCATGGCTAAATTAAGACACATTTAAAAAGGAGGAACCCAGCATGGCAAAAATAATTTACAACCAAAACTTGCAGATAGACACTCCTACGCTTCTTTTGAAGCGTAGGGATTTCTCAAATATCGGCGCTCTCACCGCCACAGAAATTGTCTATAAAAACCATTTTAATTCCGCAAACGAATTGTCGTTCAAAGTCAGCAAATCTATAAACGGCGAACAAAATCATCTGTGGGATAAACTCAACGATTACAACATTGTATGCATCCCGGAATACGGGGAATATTTTGAAATACAAATTGCGCTGGCCGAGGAGGCCGGCGCATACAAAACCGTAACCTGCCGGGCTCTCGCGGAATCCGAATTGTCACAGATAAATCTGTACGACATTGAAATCAATACGGAATCAGACATTGCAAGGGATGGCTATGATTCCAACTTCCCCACCGTTTTTTACCGCAATCCCGATAATATCGACGATTACGAGGAAATCTGGAACAGCGACCGTAAGTACACGGTAACAAATGCAGACGGCACACCTGTCGAAGCGCTGACCATACAGAAAAGAAAGCAGATTTTAAAGTCGTCTTCTCTTCTGCACCGCATCCTGGAAAAAGCCTCTCATTATGAGATCGGGAATGTTGACAAGACTTTAGCACAGCTTTCCTCATTCTATGAATTCAGCATTTCTGAGACAAGCATTTATGATGAGCTGACAGGGGAAATCGCACAGCAGCACCAATGCCTGTTTACTTTTGACGTAAGGCCGGACGGCACAAGGCTTGTCCATGCGTACGACTTATGTAACAAATGTAACGATTGCCAATACCGCGGTGATTTCCACGACAAATGCCCACAATGCGGAAGTACAAATTTTTCCGGCGCCCATGGGAAAGACACCTCCATTTACATTTCCAGGGAAAACCTCGCCGCATCCGCCTCTATCGAAAGCAATAAGGAGGAATTAAAGAATTGTTTCCGCGTTTCCGGCGGCGACGACCTGATGACGGCAACCGTAGCAAACTGCAATCCCAACGGGACGAATTACCTTTGGAGTTTCCCGGAAGAAGCGCTGGAAAATATGCCTGCGGATTTAAAGGCGGAAATAGCACAATACAACGCTAAATATGAAGATTGTATTTCCAACCGCAGGTTCTGTCTGGACCCCGAGCACACAAAAGGCTGCAATGAGGCGGTTTCCTATGTGACTTCCAAATTCCCAGACGCCCCTTACCAGCAGATATCACCTGAGATTACCGGTTACGATAATCTCAGCCAGCTTTCGTATGAGCTGACCGACCTCGAATGGTATCTGAAATCTTCCATGATGCCAACGCCGACAATCGACGGGCAGTCCATAGAAGACGCCATAAAGCACATAACGGAGAACCTGAAACGGATAGCTGTCAACAATTCCGCATATTCGGCAGAAATCATTGTCAATAAAGCCATCCTGGAAATGGCAAAGGTCTGCATCAACACAGCGCTATATCAGGCAAGCATTGGAGATTTTGACTATTCGTACCAGCCGGCAGACAATAAAGACAGCGATGGTATCTGGGAAGGTCAGATTACGCTCATGGGCATCTCTGACAAGGACATTGTCAAAAAAACAGAGAAACTCACCGTTTACGTTGATTCCAATATGGAAAGGTATTTACAACAGAGGCTTGATATCGCCATGGCTAAGAAGGATAATTCCATCCGGGACATCACCAGCATGAAACTTGAATATGGTGATTTCTGCGAGAGAATTAAATACTATAGCATCAACTATCTCATAAACACGAAAACGGCATACGACGACTGTATCTCCATCATTAACGACTCAGAAAACCGGGAACTACAGAGTAATATGAGAGAAAAATATCAGCAACGTTCCGTCATACTGGATAATCATATTAAATATATGACTGACTTATACGATCATGTGCACACCCTGTTTCAGGACATAGCGGAACTTCAAAAAGCCGTCAGAAATGAGCTGGACTTTGCCGCTAATATCAGCAGTGATTTATGGCGCGTCTTCTGCTCCTACCGCAGGGAGGACAGTTATAAGAACGACAATTATATATCAGACGGACTGGATAATTCCCAGATAACCGCCAAAGCTCAGGAATTAATGGACGCCGCCAAAAAAGAGCTCTTCAAAGCATCCCACCTACAGTATAACATCACCGCCTCCCTGAATAATTTACTTGCACTAAAAGAATTCCAGCCATTGGCCGACGACTTTGCATGTGGAAACTGGATTCATATGATGGTGGATGATAAAATCTATTTCCTGCGGCTTTTGTCCTACGAAATTAACTTTGACGATCCCTCCACCCTTCCGGTAGAATTTTCGACGGCGGAAAAAATCTGGTCGGGGATATCGGACGTCAAATCTGTCATGCACGCTGCCAGCTCCCTCTCATCCTCTTACTCTTCATTCAAGCAGCAGATGGCAAAACAGGCAAGCGCCTCCCAGCAGATAAATACCTGGATAAACGAGGGTATCAATGTCTCCAATACAAAACTTATGAACGACCGGCTAACCCAGGAAATCATTATAGATTCCAACGGCATGCTCTGCCGGGAATTCGATTACCTAACCGCAACATACGACGACTGCCAGCTAAAAATCAGCCGCAATACGATTTCCCTCACCGATAATAATTGGCAGAGCGCCAAAAATGCAATTGGAAAATATCATTACACAACTTATGATTTGCATGACCCTAATATCCCAGAAAGAAGAACTGCCTACGGCATCCTGGCCGATACAATTGTGGGAAAACTTATGTTGGGAGATCGCCTTTCCATTGCCAATAACAAAGAATCGTTCTCCCTCACTGAAAATGGCCTATGGGCTGCGAACGCCAAAAACACAATTTCCATAAATCCCAACGGCAATCAGCTATTTAAGATTTCCAAAGGCGCCGGGAACCTGCTGTCTCTTGATGAGAACGGTAATCTCGCTTTGGATGGCGATTCGGCTGTCAACGGCAATCTCACTTTGCATGGTGACTCGGCTGTCAACGGCAATCTCACTGTAGAAGGCATTTTTCATACAGCAGAACATAGCGCTGCTTATTTGGGCGGCGCCATTTATTCCAATGAGCAAATTGCAACCATCTCAGACGATAATTTTGTGAATCATAAGAGTCCTATTCCAGAATCCTTTGAACAGATTTTCCTGGAAACACCGACATATCTATTTCTCCTTAACAATGGGGATAAGTCGCATTTAGGAACAATTCCGCAAGAGCTTGAGGAATTATTGGACAGCCACAACGTGTACCCTCAAAGTTTTTCCCCTTTCTGTAAAGACGTAAAAATGACATCCGTTACGCACGAAGACGGAAGTACGGAATACGTCCCGGCGCTGAATTCCGCCGCAGAGCCGCAATATGTTTACTCCATGCGCTATGGCGAATATACAATGCTCACCGTACACATGGTGCAAAAATTGTATCGTGAAAACGAAACGCGGAGACAAACAATCGCCGACCTGGAAGAAAGGATTTGCACATCCGAAGATACAATTCAAGCTTTAGAAGAACGGATTTCTGCATCTGAAAATATCATTACAGCATTAGAAAATAGGATTGCCGCTCTGGAAAGCCAAAATCCTCCCAACAGCAATGAACCATAAGGCATAAACAAAAATCATAGGTTCCTTGCCGACGGAACAAGGGCTGTCGCAAAATAACCGCTATATACAATACATGTCATTTTGGCCAAATAAATCTTATCCATATATTGTATGTAAGCTGCATTTTGCGACAGCCCCATCTTTACTTCTCACTTTTTCGATTTCATTCATTTAATTTTATCATCGTATGTTTCCGATAAATCAAATACGATAACCCAGCAGCCACAAATTCTGTGAAACAAAAGGCATACCACGTTCCTGTCGCTCCCAGCAATTTGCTGAACAAAAACGCCGCTGGAATAATGATAATAATATAACGGAACAACGAAATATACAGAGACGGCATCCCTTTGCCAAGTCCCTCCAGAGCCCCGGAACATGTGACCGAAACAGCCGACACGATAAAGCCCAGGCTGATAATGTGCAATGCCGTCACCCCGCTTTGTATCGTCTGGGGATTCGACGTAAATAATCCTATCAAATTTTCTGGAATCAGCCATGACAGAACCGTGCCGACCGCCATCACTCCGGCCGTCAGCATAAGCGTTGTGTGAAATATTTCCCTGACACGCTCTTTCTCCCCGGCGCCATAATTATATCCCATCAACGGGCGGATTCCCTGGATAATGCCGTTTGCCGTCAGATAAATAAACGTCTGTAATTTATAATAGACGCCCAGCACAAGCACATATTTTTCCGAAAACCCTGCAAGAATCCCATTCAATGCAGAAATTAACAGAGATGGCAGCGCAAGATTTAGCGTCGCCGAAATGCCTATGCCATACAGCTTTGCCGCCATATCTTTCTCTGGTTTTAAATACACGCGCTTGATTTTCACAGGAATCGGTTTTACCATGTAAAATAACAAATATACCATCAGAGAAATCACCTGTCCGATTCCGGTTGCATATGCCGCCCCCGCAATACCCATTTTCGGGAAAAAGCCTATGCCGAAAATCATCAGCGGGTCAAGAATGATATTCGTGACAAATCCACATATCATACAAAACATCGACACTTTCATTTTGCCCACTGCCTGAAAAACTTTTTCAAACACCAGCCCCGATGTAATCACCGCTGAAAATAAAAATACCCGGTTGGAATACGCCAGCGCCATACCTACTACCGTTTCATCTTTAGAAAAAATCCCCAAAAATGACGGCATCACCGCAATACACACAATCGTTAGCAACAAGCCGTGAACCAGGTTCCACAAAAACCCCTGCGTTGCCGCCCGGTCTGCGTTCTCTGGCTCCTCCGCGCCCAGATAAAAGGACACCACCGCATTGATGCCAATCGCAAAGCCAATCGCCACAGCATTAATCATATTCTGGACCGGATAGACCAACGCCAGCGCAGTCATGGCCTGCTCGCTCAACTGCGCCACAAAATAACTGTCCACAATATTATAAAGCGAATTGACCGCCATGGAAATTACCATCGGCATGGACATTGACAGCACGAGGGGCAGTATCTTTCTCTCTTTCATAAATTCTTGTTCCATGTTCTCATCCTCCCGTTTTCTTAAATTAAAGAACGCCACACAAACGCGTCTTAGCGATTGTGTGGCGAAAAAAGATTTCTCTTGAAAAATCCACTCCCATGATGGGTTTGGAAGTAAGTGTAGCAGAATGGGATAGAATTGTCAAGTTAGTCCGCGCAATTCTCGCCGACAGACAGCAGGCTGCTCAGCTCCACTCCTCGACAATCCGCACTCTTTTCCCCTCCTTTATCTCCTTATTGGTATCAACTATCATTTTATCATCCTCCGAGATATTGCCTTCCACTGCTGCATACTCGTCGTTATGTTCAATCAGCGTCACCGGCACATATTGGGCGACAGGCTTTATGCCGAGAACCGTCTTTTCCTCCTTCACTACCATCACATAATAGCCGGAACGCTCTTCGTGTAACGCGGATCTGGGAACACATTTGCGGTATCGTCTGCTCTCTTTTGTAAAACGCAAGACTGCATTCCCGGTCCGAGAAACAGAACCATCCGCCAGCTCTGCCGTTACCCGGTATGTTCCCTCTTCCCCCTCTGCAACCTTGCTGATTTTCACTCCCTCCAAAACAACGTCGCCATCCCCCATCTCCAAAGTTCCCTCTAACCCCTCTTCCACTGGAAAGTCCTGATTGCCTCTCATGTTAAGATTAGGGCTCCCAGCCCCCGCCAGAGATAGATTCCCACCTGCCCCACTTTCATTCATAGCAAGACTATCCTCTTCTCCCGCGGCGTCGGCCCCTGCATAGGAATATCCATTTCCACCGACAATCCCTTCAAATTGGAACGGCTGTCTGAAATCTTCAACTATCAACACTGGCTCCGCCGATGTCAGACTGCCCGTGGAGATCGCGCATGTAAATATACCTCCGGCAAATTGCGCACAAACCTGCCCTTTTGCTTCACGCAGCAGATAAAGCTGCTGCAAAGATTCCTGCGCCTGCTTCTTCTCCAATCGCTGTATATCCGCCGCATTACTATTTTCCGCTCCCGCACTGGAACTTATCATATTAAAATTCCCTGCCTTAGCCACATTCGCCTGGTCTGGCGTGACAATGGGGATATTGCTATCCCCCTCCGCTGCCTGGTCCGCCTGGAAACTTTGCGGGTCCGCCTGCATTTGGGAAGCATGTTCCATGTCTGCAATCTGCAAATCATATTTATGAATTTCCTCCTCCATCCGGGCAATCTTTGTCTGTAAATCTTTCCTGTCAAGCGTAAACAATAAATCTCCTTTTTGCACAATATCATTTTCCTGTACCCAGACATTTTCTATGCGCAAATTCTCCTGACAATACAGGGCGCGTCTGCCCTTTGTCCTCACGCGCCCTTCCACTTTCCACTCATAGGATAATTGCATTTCCTCTAAGGTACAGACCGCCGCCTGCGGAATTACATAAGAATCCACAACCCTTGACAGCAATGTCAGAACCGCCATCACAGACAGAAACATCACAACGGCATGTCTTCCCCATTTGCAGGCAATTCGCCTGATTTCCTCTTTCCTTCGCATCTTTGACACCTCGCTATTTTTTCACCGCCATTGCGCCTATGCCTTCACTGACCGCCTCTTTTCCGCCAAAAATAATCAAGACCATGGGAAGCAAAACAATCAGTGAGCAGACAAATATGTATGAAATATTGTCATAACTGATTCCGGGTATATAAAGAGAAAACGGCCAGAGAGCCGGAGTTTTCAAAAAAAGCAGCGGCTGTTCCACCATATTCCAGTACTCGATTACCCCCAGCAGCGCAGCCGCCTTAATCCCCGGCATGGCAAGAGGGACGCCCACATGATAAAACATACGCAGCCGGCTGCTGCTCTCGAGAGAAAACGCCTCATAAACTTCCTCCGGCACGCCCAGGAAGCTGCGGTAAATAAGAAATACCGGAAATGTAGAAAATACTGCTGGCAATATAACCGCCGCATGTGTATCTTTGATTCCTATAGCATCAATGACAAGATAATTTGACAACATTGTCACCTGAAATGGCAACAGCATCAATATTGTATAGACATAAAAGAGCAGGCTTGCAAGCCTGCCATGGCATCTGGAAAACCCCCATGCCGCCGGCACAGCGACAAACATCTGCCCGGCGACAATAAAAGCCGTCAGTTTTACAGAATTCCAAAACACCACGTAAAACTCCGGCTCATAAAACAACGTCTCGATAAATCCCTGAAAAGTTGGAAACGCCGGTAACAACAGCAAATACGTCTTCCCCTGCCCGCGCAGCACGCCTTCCAAATAAACGGATAATTCATAATTGCCGGTAACAGAACCTACCGCCAAAATTAAAACCGGAATGCATGAAAAAACACAAACTAAACTGATGAAAAGAATCGCTGCTTTTTTGGCAATAAAACGGCTAAAAATTGCCGCTTTTCGCTTGATAATAAAATCGTTCAAGATTCCTTCCTCCCTTTTTTTATTCATGATTCAATGTCACTTTTTCCGAAATGGCCAAACCATCACCGCAAAGATACAGACCACAATTACCGCGCCCGCCGACATCTTTTCTACCGACATATCCCGGAACCAATTGTGGAATAAGTGCTGAATCATATAGATACTCCTATCCGGGTACTCGCCCGCTAACAAGTAACTCTCCCGGTACGATTTCAGCGTTGCTGTCACCGCCAATACAAACGCCGCTGAAGTCATCTGCCGCAGCCCTGGAAGCGTAACATAACGAAACCTTGCAAAAACTCCCGCCCCATCAACCACGGCAGCCTCATAGAGTTCCCCTGGTATCGCCTCCAGTCCGGCCAGCCACAGGACAACGTAATATCCCATATTCTTCCACAGGAATGTGGCGGCAAAGACCCAAAATGTATAGGACGAATTCAGCCAATCCTGCGAAAGATTCAGATAGGTATTGATGAGGCCATTCTTATGAAAGACCATTTGCCAGACAAACATCAGGGAGACGACCGGCAGCGCCAGCGGCAACAGGCAACTGTTACGAAGAAATTTCCACTGGCGTTTTGCGCCGCTGCTGCAAAAATGAATGATGTTTGCCAATAACAAAGACATAACAAGCAGCAACGGCACGCACACCAGAAGAAAACGCCCCGTATTTCCCAGCGCCAGGCGAAAGGCAGGATTTCGCACTACCGCCTGATAATTCGCGGACCATGTAAATTTTCTGCCGGCGGCATTCATAAAAGACCGCCTCACTACATCTGCAAACGGCAGAAACACAAAGACAGACACCCCAGCCAGACTTGGCGTCAGAAACACAAACTCCCGCCAATTACGAATACCTTTTTTCATACATATACAACTCCAAAGCTTTATAGATTTCCTCTACTGCCGCTTCAAGACTTTCTTCACCCATCAAATATCCTTCCGCCCCTTTTTGTATGGCATCCATGACAATCGTATTTTCCATGGCAGGTATTGTCAGATTCCCTGCGTCGTCCAAAAGCTGCGTGAACCTTTGCGGCTCCATCCACTGATCATTTTCCTCTGAATTCCCAGAACCTTTTTCGTCCTCTTGCGGTATTCCCTTTGCCAGCACGGACGGCGTTTGGGCAAAAGCGTCTTTATTGACCGGAAGTCCCATAATCACGGCATACATGCCGTCGATAAATATTTTCTGCTCCTCCTCGCCGAGCATAAAAGAAAGAAATTCCCTGGCAAGCTCTTCCTGCTGCGATTCACAGTTGATTCCGGCAATGAGCGCGCTGAACACTCCCTTCGCCGTCGCCTGATACGAAAACCCCCGATGAACAATATCCCAAAAATCATGAATGGAACTCAGATACCCTAAATCCATCGCCACATTTCCATACGTTATATTTGACGCGTCCAAAAAAGTATCATTGGCAAAAACGTCGTCGCTTTTCTCCGGCTCATCCTCCTGAAAAAACAAAGATATCTCGTTTTCCGTCTCTTTCAATCTGTTATTAATCTTGCCCACAGTTTCTAAAAGTTCTCTCAAGCCCTCCTTGGAAACTGTCTCGTCCTCCTTTTGGATGTCCCGCCAATAAATGCTGAACATATAGCGCAGTAATCCTTTGTCCTGCCGGAAAAATGCCGGCATATCTTCCGTCTTCTCGGCCGCCGATAGCAAATCCGCCGGCGACTGGATATGCGATACCTTTTCTTTCGCTCCAACCACTACCGGAATCTTAAAGGAGACGGGCGCTGCATACTGCGCGCCGTCCGTCTGATACGCCTGAAAAAGATTGGCAAACCCTTCTTCTCCACTGATATAAGAAGCTAAATCACTGTGTAAATCCTTGAGCATTCCCTTTTGCGCATAAGACTCCCAGGGCAGCCCGTTCAATAGAAGGACATCCGGGCCAGTTCCCGCCATCATCTCTGTATTGAGAATGCCGATAGCGTCCGCCTCTTCTTTGACCGCTGCCTCCTCCATGCCCACCTCATGTATCATCTGTACCTCAGGATGGCTCGACTGAAAATCAGAAATCATCTTCTCCAAAACGTAATTATTTTTTAGAGAATAGACGACTAATTCATGCTCCGGCCGTGCCGGCATTTCTGCGTCAAATTCATACCGCAATAACTCCATGCCAGCGCCAGCTGCACTTTGTACAAACAAAAGGAACACATCTCCCTCTACCCTGCAAAGACGCTTTATATCATAACTTATATCTGAAAAACTGCTCCGTTTCCCGTCCACCAAAAGCTCCGTCAACGTATTATGATCATCCGTGCCATAAATGCCAGTTTTGTTACTATAAAAAATTTTCTCTTCCCGGGTATTGACGTCCATACTATTTAAAAAATTTGCTTCTAAAGGAATCGCTAATTCCTCCAGCTTGTCCCCGCTTCCTGCATCTAACACCTGGACTGCCCCGCCATACTCGCTCAGATAAACTTTATCCCCATATAAAGCAATCTCCGCTGTATTTGTCTTCTGCCGCCACAATATCTCGCGCCCACCGGGCGCGAAGCAAACAACTTCATATCTGCTATTTTCCTCCTCCCCTGATATAAACATGCCATAAATTTTGCCCTCAGCAGAAAGCAAAATCTGTCCCAGTCCATAGCCAGACTGTAAATGTTCTTCCTGCGGCTCAGGCAGCGGCAGCTGCAACGCGCGCACCTTGGCGTCGCCTTGTATATGTTCCATCTGAAAATATGCATACTCCCCGACGGCATGTTTTTCGTCCAAAGGATCCTCAGACATTTTCCCGGCGGATAAGACAATATCCTTTTCACCAAAACTCGCGCTCACCACCCGGTAACCTTGCGGAAGCCATTCTGTCCCCAGTTCCTTTTGTTCCCAGGAACTACCGCCGTCCCCGCTCTGCCAATAGTGAAAACTGCCTGGCTCATTTTCAAATAGTATGCTTACATTGCCATCCTCCCCGCATTGCACATCAAAAATATGCTGTACAGAAAACGGCAAGTCTACTTTTTCTTCCCGGTATCTGCCCTTGGCAACCTCGCTCTTGGTCCCGCCGGCCAACTCCCGCCCCTTCAAATCTTTTTCCTGGCCGCTGCCGCCCGCAGAGGAACAGGCTGTGGTAAAAACAACTATAACACTCAGCAGCAACAACAGCGCAGATGAACACCTCTTTTTCATAATGCTCTTCCTCCTTCTTATGTATGTTTCCCATCATATCACATGATAAATTGTAAAGTCCTCTAAAAGTTCTCTAAGATGATTGTCTGAGTGTGATTCATCCAGAAACATGATACAAGGGAAAAACAAAATAACAATTAAAAATAGAGGACTTTTAGAGAACTTTTTTGTTATACTAAGAAGAAAACCTGGGAGGCTGATTATGAGAATTTTGCTTATCGAAGACGACTCCAGCCTGGCGGAACTCCTCGTCTACGGATTAGAAGAAGAGGGCTTTGCCGTCGACCTCTGCCCCGATGGTGTGGAAGGGCTGACCTTGGCGCTGCAAAACCTGCATGATCTTATCTTGTTAGACCGTATGCTGCCCGGATTGCCGGGAGAAGAATTATTAAAGCGCATACGCCGCAGCAAGGTAGACACACCTGTGATATTCATCACCGCCATCGGCGACGCAGCAGAAAAAATTAACGGCTTAGACCTGGGCGCTGATGATTACCTGGTAAAGCCTTTTGAAATTGGCGAACTTCTGGCGCGCATCCGCAGTGTTATGCGCAGGACGCTAAATCGTCCCGCCCCCTTTTACCTTGCCTTCGGCGACATTCGTTTTGCAGAAAATGAATCTAAAATAATCCATAAGGACAACACGGTTCTGCTGCCCAAAAAAGAAGCCGAACTTCTCTCTTATTTACTGCGCAATCCGAACCAGGTTCTCTCACGCCGGCAAATTATTGGCAATGTCTGGGGGCCGCATACGGAAATAGAAGACGGAAACCTGGACAACTACATTTACTTAATCCGCAAGAAATTAAACGGCTTAGATACAAACGTACACATTGTAACGGTACACCGCCAGGGCTATTGCCTGACGCTGAAATAACGCTGGCAGGCTCTTACCGCCGCCTGATGAATGGAGAACCTTATGTTTCAGAAAGTGCAAAACAAACTTTCTTTCATTTGCTGTCTGACGACAACTCTGATTGTACTCGTCATTATCTTATGCTGCCTGCATGTTTCCGAGCGAAATATGTATGGACAGGAACAGGCATTATTTTTCCTCAAGACAAATACGATCTCCTCCGACTTATATTTATCCGGGAACATAGATATGAACTGGTATCGCCAACAAATGGAGGGCGGCGAACATCTCCTCTACATTGAAGTAAACGGCGCGCCCGCCACCCTCTCCGGCTTAATCCTTTCCGAAAAAGACCGCGGTTTTATCCGCATGATACAAGACTATTTGAATCAACAAATATCCCGCGGAAATAAACATTTTACCCAGACTGCACAGGCGAACACACCTGACACAGTACAGCAGTATTTTGCATACGCCAGCGAAGGACAAAAATTCCTTGTCATGCAGGCAGACTTACAAAAAGATGAGCAACAGATTCGTTATCTATTTTGTTACAACCTGCAAAACTTTTACCATAACGTTAAGAGGCAACGCCTCTTGTTTGCTGCTATCTGGCTGTTTTCTATCGTGCTTTTATTCTTGTTCGCGCGCATTTTTACATCCCATGCGCTAAAACCTGTCGTCCAAAACGATGAAAAGCAAAGGCGTTTCATAGCCTTTGCCTCACATGAGCTGCGCTCTCCCTTAGCCACCATAAAAACCGGGCTCTCTATGCTGAAAACGAGATGCGGCACAGAAAAAAACGCGCGCATTTTTGTGCTGATAGAACGTGAAATATCAGGAATGGAACGGCTGATCCAGGACCTTCTCTATCTCGCCAAAGCAGAAAACGCCGCGTTCTGTTTTCATTTCGCGCCTGTCAATCTTGCCAGTTTGCTTATATTCGTCTATGAGAAATACATCGACGAAGCGCAAAATAAAAATGTGTCTCTTTCTTTGTCAATAGCCGAAAATGGCAGCTACGACTGCCTCTGCGACGAGCAGCGGATTGCGCAGGCGATAACGATCCTTGTGGATAACGCCCTGACTTACACTCCGCCCGGGCATACGGTCACCTTACACATTTACAGCTCGCACCGGAAATGTTATATGCAAGTCATTGATACTGGAATCGGCATTTCTGACGCCGATAAGGAAAAAATATTTGACCGCTTCTATCAGGCGGATTCCTCCCGCAGCCAAAAGGATCATTTCGGCCTCGGCCTCTCCATCGCCAGGGAAATCTGCCATACGCATGGCGGCGGCATTTCCGTCAGCGACACAACGGGCGGAGGCAGCACTTTCACCATCCGCCTGCCGCAGCGACCATGATGCAGCGCTTTCACCATCCGCCTGCCACAGCGACTATGAATTCGTACCCATCACAATTTTATATCCACCCTCCTCGTCCCCGTTCTCTTGAGCGCTGATTTCTTCTGTAATTCTTTTCTCTTTTTCTGCGCATTTTGCCGGGACTTGTCAATCAGTTTCTGCGCATTTTTCTTGCGCGCCTGCCGAAGTTTGCTGCTCATGGTAAGGCTTCTTTTATCTACCACACGGGAACAACAACGATACTTGCCATCCTGGTCGATAAAACTGTTCTGGTACACAAGCGTCTTGCCGCTGGCTTTGTAAATTCCGTCCATAAATTTGGTGATAAATTCCACGCCCTTTATCATATCCTTCATGTCTTTTTCCGTCTGCGGATCGTTGCGCATTTTATTCAAAATGCTGTAACTAAGCGTCAGCGTTTTACCGCTTCTGGCGGAAGAAAACGTAGAACCGGCCTTCACATCCACGCTCGGGGCAAGCTTTGCCAATTCGCGTACGTAATCTGCAAGGCCCTGTTTTCTATTCTGTAAGCTATTGGTGTAAATGACGGCCACATCTGATTTATGCGCTTTATTTGCCCCGCTGTTTGCAGATTCCTGCGCCGCCTGTTCTACTTCTTTCTGTGCGCTTTCTGCCGCATGGCTTTTCTTCATATCCTGTATGGTATTGTAAATATAATTGTTTGTAATCTCCATGCCCATACTCTTATCCTCCTTGATATCATTTATGATTGAAATCCATTTCTGATTGGCAATCTGTTTAGCCAAATAATCGTCCTGTAATTGCTCTTTACATCATCTTTATCAAAGTCAGCATCCAGTTATCATCCGCCTGTCTGTCATAAGAAATCCTGACTACCTCTTCCTCTGAACCTGCTTCATAACAACAGGAATATCCACGCCCCACAAAACCGGGCAGTTTATAAAACCCGCCAAAGACAATAAAAATCTCTCCAAAAGCATTCTTCTTATGCAAGAAATCTTCAAAAGCCTCCCGCTTCACATAAACGTAGCTGTCATCGTAGGAAATCATCTTATGCAGGCTCTTATCGTAGGAAGTCATCTTGTGCAGGCCATTAGTACGAAACGCCTCTTTGTCTACGTTATCATCCTGCGCAAGCAGCCGCGATTGATTGCTCTCTACATCAAACGCATATACTAACATGCTGTCATTCTCATTACATCTGTCAAAGGAAACATTTTCTATGCCCAGGACCATACCTGCGACGCCTAAAAAAACGGCAAACAGCATACTCGTCAAAGCTATTCGCTTATAAGGTTTGTACCTGGCAATTTGCGTCATTCTCCGGCGGATATCCTGATATTCCTCGTTGCCCATAAAAGCAGCATACATATTGAACGCTTCCTTCTCTGCCTGCAAAAACCTCATACTCTTTATCAACAATCGCCCATATGCGTATGACGTCCGCCCGCTTCTTTGAATCGTCACCCGGTCGCAAACTTCTTCCATATCCTCGCGCAAAAATTTTGTGCCAAGATGAAGCAATGGATTCACCCATAAAAATGCACGCAATAGATCCCACAAAAAATGAATCCATAAATGTCCCCGCCAGATATGCACCTGTTCATGGAGAAGTATTATTTGTATTTCTTCCTCGTCATATTCCTCCAAAATAACCTGTGGCACGACAATTTTAGGTCTGAACAATCCTATGGAAAATGGTGTGACAGGAGTCTTTGTAACGTACACAGCCGCGCATCCTTGAAATAGCTTGGGGCTGCCGGGATGCAGGGAAGAGCGCACGGTTCTTTTTTCCATGTTGGCAACCATTTTTTGAAGTTTTCTTCTTCTTGTAAATAACAGCGCCATAGATACAAACACACCGAGAAAATACAGTCCGTATATCCATATATGATTTAGAAAAGTTTGCGGCAGCCAGGTAAACAGCATGACGCCAACCATATGCTCATAAAAGAATTTCATCTTGCCCACAAACAGGACGGGAAGAAACAAGCTCCACAACGCGCCTTTGAGGAACACATGATTCTTGCAAAAAGTCTTGCGCAAAGACCAGACAAGCACGAATACTCCCAGAGAAACGAGGGCGCACCGCATGAGCTGCATTCCATAATAGCCTGCGCCAATTTGTAAAAGCTGCATACCCTTACAGATAAACTCCTGTGCCATCATGCCTTGCCCTTATCCTTACACTGCTCTAACATATCCTCCAGCTCCCGGAACTGCTCTTCGGTCAGTTTTGCACTCTGCAATAAAGCAGCCATGGCATTTTTGCGGCTGCCTGCAAAATAGCTGTCCACAAACTTCTGGCTCTTCTCCCGCTGGCATTCCTCTTTAGATTTGACAACAGAATAATGATACACCCGGGAATCATGCGCATCTACGGTGTAGCTCAAGACGCCCTTCTGCCATAAACGATTTAACAGGACACGCACCATGCGCGGCGACATGTCGGCATTATCTTTCATTTTTTCAATCACCTCTCTGGCCGTCAGTGAGGTGTCGCTTGCCCACAACACTTCCATTACCAGCCATTCGCTTTGGCTTGGTGAAGTCTCCTTATCCATTTTGCATCCTCCTTCTGCTGCTCTTTCCATGTATATCGGATAGAAAGGGGATTTTATTAATGTTTGTTCCTATTTAAAATCTTTTCCCTATCCCATCATCAACATCACACAGAGCCGGAACTCTCCCTCTTTTCGCTCAACATCTATGTCGCCCGCATATTTCCTTGCCACCCTGCGGATATTAGACAAGCCATATCCATGACCGTCCTTATCTGTTTTGGTGGTCAGCGGCAGCCCACTTTGCGCATCCCAATGCAGCTCTCCCGTAAACGTATTGCTGACTTCTATCATATAGGCATTTTTCCTGCGATAAGAGACTACGGTAATCTGTCCATCTTTCGCCGTATTCTCTATGGCATTCTGTAACGCATTGTGTAAAATCACACTGACGTCAAACGCATTGACGCCCGTGTCGGCGGGGTAATGAAATTCCTGGTAAAAAGAAATCCTCTTTTTCTGGGCTTCCTTCTTTCGCTCTTGTAAAATCACATCCGTCACAGGATTGCCGCTTTTTATTTCCCCTGTCATTGCGGCAAGTTCTGTTTTCAAAGCGTCGCCGTAGCTCTTTGCCTCCGCTGTCTGATTCCCGGCATAGAGCGTTTCTAATGTAAGGACATGGTTCGTCATGTCATGTCTGGCGCTGCGGATATCTTGATAAAGTTCCTCCACCTGTGCCATATGACGCTGGATACTGTCAATCTGCGTCTGCAAAAGCTCAGATTGTAAATTCTCTTCCTGCTTGCGCTTAATCTGCTGATACAATACAATCACCACCATGACCGTGATAATCGCTACGGCATAAAACAACAAGGCAAGAGCATCATAATCATTCTTAATTTTCTCAGTCTTCAAAATATAAAAGGTACGGTAATAACGCACAATCTCAAAGCCGACCATTCCCATAAACGATGGAAGCGACAACATAATAAGCTCCCTTGTCTCCATCTCTGCATGTTTATTGGCATATACCTTCAAAATGAACCATATGCCAATGGCAGTAAGCGCAAATTCCACAACCAGATAAAATACGCGTACCGCGGCATACAGCGCCAACCACAGATGGGAATGACTGCGCATAAATTGTGTATTCCCCGCAAACTCATAAAGGTCGTCATAAAGGATGTCCGCCATAGCCGCCGCAAACCAATTGAAAGAAAAAAATGTCGCCACCAGAAAAAATTTCTGCCTGTAATTTCTGCGATCCACAAGGCAAAGAGCAGAAAACGCTGCCAAAATTCCGATGGCAAACATCGCATAAGCATCGTACAACGGTATCATATAAATGAGCAGCATTGTCGAGAAATATACTGCCGCCGCATAAGACGCCCCCTTCTTCTTTTTTTTGAGAATGCGCTCCATTCCCTTGGATGCGGACGCACTGTCTGACGTAACTTCCGATGCTATAAACGGTTTTACCAATTGGCAAAAACAGAAGCTTCTGATAAACATCTCTGCAAGCGAAGTTAAAAAAGATATGAAATTACTTTCACGAATTGCATCCCAAAACATTTTCACCCCAGCTCTCTTCCTCGCGTAAATCCTTAACTTGTAGTTCTTCCTATTCTTTTCCCTTCCTCTGATTGAACCTTAGATAACATTTGACAAACTCCTGATAATTCTGCTTTGCCATTAGTGCATGGCCTTTTTTGAAATAAATAGTGGAAGCATCGTATTTCTCAATATAATTAAAATTAACAAGATATGCCCTATGGGGACGGTAAAAATCGTGCCCCGCTTCTTTCTGCAACTCTTTCATCCTGCCATAATATTCAATATCTTCCTCCATAGTATGAATGATAATCTTGCGATTAAACACCTCCGCATATACTATGTCCTCCAGACGGACCGTAATGTGCTTACCCTTCGCCGTCACCAGCAGACTTGGTTTTTCCCTCTCAGTATCTGCACAATCCTTTGTTCTGTCCTGGAACTGCCTGACAGCGTTATATAAAACCTCTGCAAATTTCTTGTCCTCAATCGGCTTGACTAAAAAATGAAACGCTCCGACGTCAAAGGATTGAAACACATAATCTTCCATTACTGTCACAAATATAATTATCATTTGCCGGTTGCGTCTGCGGAGCCGCCTCGCCGTCTCCATTCCATCTATCTTTGGCATCTGGATATCAAGGAACAAGATATCGGGAGGGCACAGCGCATCCAAGACCTGCTGGCCTGATTCGTAAGATACAACGTCTCCTGCCGGATAGAATTTCTTTACTCTTCCTATCATTAATTCCCGGATTTCTTTCTGGTCGTCACATATGCCAATCTGCACGCTCCCACCTCCTGAAAAACACATTATAATTATTTATCGGATTTCCGTCATGTATTCGTCAGGAAAATGGTGTGGACGGGCGTTTTTTGGATGTGAAGTTCCTTTCCGCTATTAAAAAAAGGATACTCCTCAAACCATTACATGATTATTGAAGTATCCTAAAAAAATATATTTTTCCCTCACCGGGACTGCCCTCGCCAAATATCCGCCTCAACGCGGCTGCATGGCGAAAGCGCCCTGTAAATAAATTCTTTGTGAGAATAACACCATCATACAGCCCTTAATTGCCCATCCCGCATTCTCAAGGCCTCGTCTGCCGCTTCTGCGACTTCCATATCATGCGTAACAATAATAACACAGTACCCTTTGTCGTGCGCAAGGCTGCACAGAATATCAATGATGTTCTGCGTATTCGCACCGTCCAGGTTCCCGGTAGGCTCATCGCCAAGTATAATTTTCGCATTGGAGGCAAGGCTCCTGGCAATCGCCACGCGCTGCCGCTCACCACCCGACAACTTAGAAGGAAACCTGCCCATCTGCTCTTTCGTGATTCCTACGCCCTCAAGCAGCGCCGCCGCCCGGGGCTTTGCGTCTTTGGGGTTTACCCCGCATAATTCCATAGGAAAGCAGACGTTTTCCATTACCGTCATCAGTGGAAAGAGGTGAAACGCCTGGAATATCATGGAAATACTCTCGCGGCGGTAACGGTCAAGATTGAGCCCTGCCAAACTGTCGCCGTCAAAGGAAACCTCCCCCTCCGTTGGCAGGTCAAGCCCCGCCAACAGGGAAAGCAATGTGGATTTCCCGGAGCCGGAAGGCCCTACGATCGCATAAACTTTCCCCTCCTCAAATACATGGGAGATTTCCGAAACCGCAGCCCTCTGTGCATTCTTGTATTTATACGTTACATTTTCCAAAGTTAAAGTTGACATATTCTCACTCCTTTACCTGCAAAAGTTCCAACAGCCTGTGCCTGGTTACCTGTATAGACGCCGCAACTGCCCCGCAGACACATCCCAGCAGATACAGCCCAAAGCAAACGGCAAACGTTTCTATCCCACTTGCGAACCGCCCCGGGTCATACAAGGCTAAACCACCTGCCACGAGCACAATCCCGGCAATGCAGAGGACAATCTGCTCAATTGCCAGCATACACCTGGCACGTTTCTTTGTCACGCCAAGGATACGCAAAAACGCTGCTTCCTGTGCCGACTGCAAGATCACCAGCAGCGGACCGAACAACCCGATGAGCACAGCGGCAGCAACGGCGATAGGGAACAGTGAATCCAGCAGGCCGCGGATGCGCTCGATGTTGGCAAGCCCTCCCGAATCAAGGGAATAGGTCACACTTGATGAATACATCAGGCTTTCGCTCTCCTTTTCTGCCAGTAAAACATCCAGTTCGTCAAGTCTTTCATTGTCTGACAGCGTAAACTCACAGTCGGCTACCAAAAATTCTATGGAAAACAATTTCTGCAAATCGCTCCTTATTCCTGCAAAAATACTGCCTTTTACGCTTACATCATCAGACTCTGCAATACCGATCACTTTATACGTCTTATATCCTCCGTCGACAGCGCTTTCTCCCTGCTCGCTCGTCTTAAGTATGGAATGCAGTACATCTGACATCAGCCCAATTTCATCTCCCGGGGAAACGCCAAGTTTTTCAGCCAGCTCTTTCCCAACCAGGCACACCTGCCCCGTCCCCTCAAAGGCAGACAGGTCATAACCTTGTGCAAAGTTTACCGTACAATCCTTACCCAGATTACGCGTGAGGTCGCTTGTAACCGTCATGGGAATGACAGATTCCATTCCCTGCACCCATGCGCTAAAACTCTCCCGGCAATAAAAATCTGTTATCAGTGGCGATTTGGACAAGTCCAAGACGGACGAAAAAGTAAAATTAGCCGCGTTCCCCTTAACGCCAAACTCATAAAAAGCATCCTGGTACGTAATCCTCGCCAGCACAAATGTGCCGACGCCGGCAGCCAGCACAACCGCCAAAACCAGCGATACCGCGGTCTTCCCAATACCGCGCCTCATATGGCGCCAGATATAGGCAGATACATGGCGTACGGCCCTGTAATTCCTTTGCGGCGCCCACTCTCCGGCAGCAGAAAGCTTTGCCAAATCAAGTTTAGCCGAAACACATACATTTGCCTGAACATCAAGAGAATCAAGCCGGTTCTCTGCCTTTGTTCCTTGTTTTGTACCCTCCTGCAATAATTCCAACGGCGGCGTCTTTTTCATGCTTCGCAGGAATATATAAGCTGCCAGCGTGACAAATAATAATTCTGAAATCAAACACACAATTATCACGCCAAGAGGAAGTTCCGCACTTGGCACATAACCCGCAGGGGCGCTGTCCGCCATGCCAAGCAGCGCTTTTTCCGCCATCCTCTGCGCGTAATACAGCCCTGCGATACCGCCGACAGGCGCTGCAAATGCGCACACTGCCACAAACGGCAGCACAACAGAATTTCCCACCGCCTTGCCAGGCACGCCAAGCATACGCATAATGGCATATAATTTCTTATTCCGCCCGATATACAGGTACACCGCAAGGAACAGCGCCAGCGCCGCCCCTACTATATACAGCGCTGTTGTCAGGAGAGATGTAAACGCGCCCATCGCAAAACTGTCCTTCACGTCCAGCCATCCCCTGTCCGAAAAATCCAATCTCAAATCCACTTTATCAGCAAACTGTTCCGCCGCCTTATGGAACGCCTCTATGTCATCGGCATCCTCCACAAAAACGCCGAAATCCAGGGCTCTCGGTTCATAGTCATCCGGGACTTCTACCGGCAGCAGCGCAGACGGCACATAGATTGTATTGGGCGACCACATATCGGGATCGGGATAGGCGCCGACAATCGTAAGCTCCCTGTTTTCCACAAATTGGGGTATCTTCGCCTCATCAGGCATATATCCGTCCCCTACTTCTGTTTCTGCCTTTACCGAACCATGACAAAGCAAATTCCCCAATTGTACGCTGATACTATCGCCGATGGACAGGCCATGCTCATTGAGAAATTCTTCGCTGACTACACAGGCGTCTGTATCCTCTGCCGTTAATAAGCGCCCCTTCTTTATACTCTGCTCACGAAACCCCATAACACGCATGTCTGAAGTATATACTATATCATGAGCATAATTATTAAAGTTGATGGCATCCACCCATCCCTTCTGGCGTGCGAAAGCTTCTGTCTCCAGATAATTATCCGGTTGCCCGTCAATCACACATAACGCGCCCTCCCCTGCTGCATAAGGCCGAAAACGTATTCCTGATGAGCCCTGATAGCTAAACCCTGTATTGTCCGCCAGTACCAGGCAGCGGCTTCCTATTTCCAAATTATCATAAAAAGACTTGGTATAGGAGGATTTTGCGTAATACGTTTCCCCCAAGGGAACAAACTCTGTTGTGAAGGCTTCCTCTATCTCAGGTCCGCCACCACGCGCGATCACCTTGACATTATCAAATTTCAATAAAATATGGTTCTCAGGAACGGATTCTCCATCCTCATATCCCTCATATGTAGCCTCAAACATAAACGCTCCGCCAAATTCCCCCTCCCCAACCATACGCTTAAAATCCTCCACATGCCCGGCAGTCATATAGCTTGTGTCAGCCAATGTAACGCCCGGCAGCGAAGCAAATTCCGCCAATTCTTCCTCTGTCAGCCAAGGTTTATCTTCCATTTCATACAAGGTATCATAACCTACTTGCCTTGTTCTATCCGGTGAATAAACGTTCTCCACCATCATTGGGATATCCGGCATCTCATTGTCCAAGGATGCGACGGCATGGTAAAGGCCCTTGACGCGCTCCGTCTCCCGCATAGTAACCGCGTAATCTGTAACACGGGAGAACAAAGCAAACGAAGCCGCCGCAATTAACAGGAATGTCAGCAACGTCTTCAAGGGGGCGCGCAGTAATGTTTTCAGGGCGATAGATTTTCTCACAGATTACCTCCTAAATTGGATTGTTTTTTATTATCCCCGCAACGATTTCCGACAGCCCTGACAGGCTGTAGAACCTAGAATCATCATAATCCTCCATACTGAACTGAATACCATACCGTTGTTCCAGTATATAGGCCAGATAGCTCAGTTCCCTAGGTTGAAGCAATCCGCGCAGGCCAAAAAAATTATCCTCTTCTCCCCCAGGTTCAAAATATTCGGGCATTTCAAACCTCTCTTGCAGAAGGCTTTCTATATCCTTTTTTATATCCTCTGAAGCAATTTTTGCCGTTTCTTTGCCAACCATAATTCCACCTCCAGCTTATATTTTATAGTACGGTCTGGGCGCTTTTTGACGTTAGTTTTTCTATAATCGTCTCATACATCTTGTCACATTCCTTTGCATCCAGCCCATTAAAAACAGGGATAGCGTTATTTGTAGATCCTCTAGCAACCGCTTTCGAGACTGTCTCCCGATAAATACTATCGGTAATAATACGGTTATACTCCTCCGATTTATGCACATCCACAATCAAATTGGATATATGGAAAGCATCCACCGATACATCAAACTTATATTTGCAAGATATAGATAGCTCGTCCAGAACGTTTTCTTCCTCACTCATATAAATGTTACACATTACAAGCGCATCCGGAGCCACAGACTGAAATACCTCATGAGGCAACAAGCCAAATCCCCTCGTAAACTGCTCGTTAAAATTCTGTAATGCACCGGGAATCGTTATCAGTACTACATCTGGCTGCTCCCGCTTAATCATCTGATGGATCCATTGGTTGAAACAAGGTATCTTGACCGTTCCATCCAAATCCTTCTGCAACATAAATCTAGGAAATGAGTGAAATCCCATCATCTCACAGCCGTCCCGCGAACCAACCTGGGACACCCTGTAGCCATCCCGAAGGAAGCGTTCCCGCAGTGACAGCGAAATCTCAAATTTATCTGTCTTCTCCCACACCCCTGCTACTATCACCACAGGTACATCCACAAATTTTAAAGGTGGATTTTTCTCCATAGGCTCTGCCAGACCATATGCCTCAAGTTCTTTGTCCTCGCAAAAATCCACAAATTTACAGGGCTGGCTGGAACAGAAGCATGCCTCCTTTAGTTTCTTGCGGTTTGCTTCCGTTAGTCGGGCGGTACAGAGAATATGGGATATATGTGGAATAAGCAAAAGCATCTTATCTACCAAGCGGTTTTCCACCGCTTCACCACTCGCCTGGAAGGGGGGAATAAAAAGACTGTCAAACTCTTCCGTCACCTCCTCAAACGACTCGTGAACAGGCAACATGCCGCTGCCAGCGCCCACCGTTACTTCCTTCCCCGCCTTCCCCCAGCCAGCCGGGGAAACCAACGCTGTGATTTCATAACCGTCTTCCAGCATACCTGCGTGCCGAATGACTGGTTCACAATCCTGTCCATAAGGAAATACAAGCATCCGCATATCACTAAACCCCCTTAATCAATGTATCTTCCGGAATGCCAAATTCTCTCGTCCAAAGATAATCCCGAAATGAATGCTCCACCTGTTCGCGCACACTCTCACACTGAGAACGCCTTAAATCAGCAGACAATTCCCCGCAGTTATCGCTTGGTCCGCCGCAAAGTTTACAATGCCGGAATACCCAGCAATTCTTACAATCCTCGGCCGTATCCTGGGCAATATTTAAAAGCCGGTCAACCTTTCCCAGATCAAACCCCTCTTTCAAATTACCAATCTTCATAGCTGGTGAGGTCTCGCTGACGCGCTCACAGGGATAGAGGATACCGTCTGCGCTGACAAACAGACGCATTTGCCCCGGGATACAGGGACCACTAGGCGCTGCCGCCTCGGGCAGCGATACCGATGGCTTCATGTCAATCTTAAATCTTTGAAACATTGCAGATAAATCTTGACATGCCACATGGGAAGCCCGCTTCCGCTCATAAACGCCCTGAAAAGTCAAATAGGTTTTAAACATATGACGGCTGTCCTGTTGCAAAAAGACCTCACCGGGGACAGTTTTTTTAATAGAAAATTGATCATCAATAAGCGTCGACCTTATCCGCGCCCCACCAAAAAAACCATCCTCACTAAACAACTCGTGTAACGAATCACAGGGATATCTCGGATCTACTACCGTGTTAAACGAATATTCCAAATCAGGGCATTGCTGTTTCAGGTTCTCTAAATTACGCCGAATCACCTCAAAACTGCCCTTGCCGTTGCTGGCAAACCGCCGGGAACGGTCATGGGTCTCCGGCGTCCCATCCAGGCTAATTGTAAGCATAAAATCATGTTCCTCCATAAAACGTGCAATTTCCGGCGTAAGCAAAGAAGCGTTGGTAGTAACGGTAAACTTCAGGTTCTTGGCATATAATTTTTTTTCTGCATACTCCGTTACACGTTTTATTAATGGAAATTCCAAAAGCGGTTCCCCACCATAAAAACCAATGGTCGGATCCTCCTGATTGCTACATCTCTTGGCAAAAAAATCAACTGCTGACAACGCTGTTTCTACCGACATACGTTTGGCTGAGTGGTCTCGCTGAGATTCAAAATCACTGGCACAGTAATTACAATATGCGCAACGGAAGTTGCACTGCTGGGTTACTTGCAGCTCTATCTGCGCGATATTCTCATTTAAATGATACTCTAACAGTTCACTTTGGCTATGCCGGATTTCCTGTGGACGCTTAGAGGACAGGTAGCCCTGCGCACGCAATGTTTTAAGATTCTGCTCTATATGTTCATCCGCACCATCGGGCAAGGCGCCCCCCCGCTGTTCCGCTTCCCTCAAATATTGGTAAGTGCTCTCATCCACATCGACAAACGCGTTCGTATTGACATCATAGATATAATTGCACAGCGGCGTCCGCAATGCATGGATAAACGGTTTTTCAATTGCCGTCATAGTTCCACCCCCTCGCACAATGTAAAAAACGGCTCTTTTTCTATTTCACTTTCCACCGACGTCTGCGGATCTACGAAGATAAAATTCCACCGCATCTGCTTGAGTTCCTGATCCTGGATTTGGCTGCGCAATACTCTTGCCGCCTCTTCTCCCCACCCCGAAAATGCCGGCTTAACGCCCAGAATAACGTCCATACTGTCATTGGCGGTCTGCCGGAATTGAATGCCTGCCAGACAGCGGGATATTTCCTCGTTCGCATATTCCGCCATACTCCGCAGCACTTGGGCGCTGATTTTCCGCCCGGATGCAGTAATGATAAAACTGCACGCCCTGCTTCCCGTTAATTGAAGCGCCAAAGACTTCTGTCCACACGCACAAGACGCGCTCAGCAATACTCCGCGGTCGCCTGTTTTCATCCGTACAAGCGGCATCGCCTTATTTTGAAGAGAGGTAACGTATATCTCTCCCTCCTCATCTAATACCGGCTTCCCATCTTTCATTACCTGTATTTCTACATTTTCCGGAAAGATATGTAAATTCCCCTCCCCACAAGATACCGCTATTGGTCCCATCTCCTTTGTGGCGTATACATTGGATGTCTGCACATGGAACGCTTCTTGAATCATGCGCTCTGTCTTTTCATCCAGCATCTCCCCACTCAACTCAATATACCGTAAAGCTGGCGGAGGCAGCAATTCATTTGACGCCATCGTTTCCGCCAGCATCACTGCCACACTTGGAACAAGGCGCATCCAGGCAGGATTAAATGCAAAAATTTCTTCCACGCATGTTTTCATCCGTTCCTGTGATAAATCAAGCATAGAAAACGATAATATTTTCTTATCCCAACTCAAGTACTTGGGCATATAATCCATAATCTTGTTTCCAGCATATTTTGCCGTGCAGAATACACAGCATTTCTCCTCATCGGTAATGCCAAACCGCTCCTGCCGTAACGCTCGCAAAACGTCCTGGGAACGTTCTTCGTCCCGGCTGTCCCAGTAAATTTCCAGGGGAATGCCGCATAAGCCAAAGCTACGCTTGACTATCAGACGCGCAATATCAGGATAACGCTGATAACGGCTGTTAAGAAAGGATTTATGTTCCCTTTGAATTTCCTGACGCGTCTGCAATGAGGTATGCAATACCTCCGGAATGTTATTTTTCTTTTGTCCTTTTGTATACATCAAACCATCCATTCTGTTCATAATTCTTCATATATTTCTCTATAAAAACATTCTCTCCAATATTTCTTGATGGTGAAATTGTGGCCACATTTCACCATTAAAATTTAGGCTCTTTTAGCTTGATTTACCTTACCGACATCAGCGTAGATTCTTGAGTGTACCGCACTATACAGACGGTTGGTTTCTTCTGTTGCTTTCCAAGAACCGCCTCCACTGCAGTTACTACATTCATTAGGACAACTACAACTACAAACACATCTACAAGCCATTGCCTGAAGCGTGTCTCTCCGGGAAACCCGGTTTTTCATTAATTTTTTGTTCATATGTTAAATCTCCTCTCATGTAAATTTTCCACAAACATAGTGATTCCTTCTTTCTGTGAAATTTCCACAAATATAATCAACCATTCCTTCACCTTGTGGATATATATGCAAAACATACGCTGCGCCCACGTGGCCACCCATGGCCGCTGGTATGATAATGCCACTTTTATCATTTGTAATAACATCAGCCCCTTACTACAAACATGCCGGCAAAGCCGTCATATGGCTCAAGCAAGGGTCTGGAATAACTGCCGTCACGTAAGCATATCTATCATAAACTGATACACCTCATGATCCGGCAACTCTGACGCCCGCAAGACCTGACCCTCTGCCTTAGCGGCCCTTGTCTGCCAATCATCACTCTCATCTCCATAAATCCACAGGCTGGCATTCCGACACCTGTCAGGCGGCAGATAAGAAGTAATGCCCAACAAGATAATTTCACAGGAAAAATACCAGGCCATGCGCGCAATGAATTCGTCCAAATTACCTGATTCCGGTAACGCAGTTTCATCCCACGGCGAGAGCCCGGGCAAGGCAGTTTCATCCCACGGCCGGTTGCCGGACAAATTGGTCGCTGCCCGGGCGTCATAATCCTCCCGGCGCAGGCCGTCCATCAATGTCCCCAGCAGATGCGCCAACCGCTCTGCGGAAAACCCGCTTAACAAAACCACAGGGATTTCTACTGGAGGATAAGGACGAGGTTCACTTTCTTGTGAGGGCGCCTCATTTCCAGCATGTTCCATCAGCAGACGTAATATTTCATCTTTATCTGCATCCGCGTTGGCTTTGAGATACGAAAGTATCTTAGCCGTAATCAGAGGCGCGGCATAACTGTTCGACACCGAAGTTTCTGCCCGCTGTCCCTGCAAATACAATTTATGTTCCGAGGAAGCCTGAAAATGAATCCTCGAAAACGAATCATAATCATATATATATTCATCATCCATAAGTTTAGGATGATACTTGACCCCAATCACCCCCGGCAGATAAGCGGGATATGTAACGGTTCCGCGGTTGCCGGAGGCCGCCACCAGAAATCTATCCACACAAAGTAAACGCTTAACGGCCTCTTCCAGTTTGGCAAAATCCTCATATGCATACGTGCCAACGCTGAGATGTATCAACCGGATATCCATAGATTCACATAATTCAAACGCTTTCAAAAGCCTCTTAACATTGCCCCGCAACGTATCTCCCTGCAAAATCTGTATACTATACACATCCACATCTGCAAGCTCCGTATACAACTGCACAATGCGGGCGCACATAGAACCGTGGCTGTCCGGTGAGACTGCGTTATCCTCCAGAGCGGCAACCGATAAATCATCTTCAATGCGAAAACTTCCCGCCAAAGAGCATACGCTGGGATGGACGCCATCATCTAAAATTGCCATACGGATATTTCTATCGGACATACCAAACCACCCTCCTCTTCAACAATATACTGCCCCTTACTGCACACCCTTATATTTCTCAGCCTGCAATTTATACATCTGCGCATACACCCCGTCCTCTTTCATCAGCGCTTCATGGTTCCCCATCTCGGCCAAAGCCCCATTGTCCAGGACAAAAATTACATCTGACAAATGTATATTGGACAGCCGATGCGAAATCAGGACTGCGCCCCCCTCCGCATACATCGTCTGAAACATACGAAATACCTCGTCTTCCGACTTCGCGTCTAAGGCAGCGGAAGGCTCGTCTAAAATATAGATATCCGCCTTACGGAAAAATGCCCGGGCAATCGTCATTTTCTGCCACTGCCCGCCAGACAGTTCCTGCCCGCTCTCATCGTATCTGCGCGTAAGGTAAGTCTCGAGCCCCTGGGGAAACCGGGAGGTAAAACTATCGGCTCCGCTCCGTTTGAGCGCATCCAGGACAAGCGCTTCCTCGTTTGCCTTGCCGGCATCGGACAATGACACCGACTCTTTGACCGTAAACGCATAATTGCTGTAATCCTGAAAAACTGTACTAAACCGGCGTCTTACACTATCCGGCGTATATTCCCGGATATCCTTACCATCCATAAGTATCTGCCCCTCGACCGGATCGTAAAACCGCAGCAGCAGCTTGACAATCGTCGTCTTGCCGCTTCCATTGGCTCCAACCAAAGCAATTTTCTGCCGGCTCGTAAACGAAAAACTTACATTTTTCAGCACCCAGGGCAGATTATCGCTGTATCGAAAACTGACGTTTTTAAATTCAACCGTAAACGCGGGCTCTGTAAGCTCCAAAACCCCGTCTTCACATATTCTGCTCTCAAATCCTAAGAATTTCCTGTAATTCTGTATGCGCATCTTGCCGTCTGCCAGCTGCGTGTAACTGGAAATCACCATATACATGCTGCCTAACATCTGCGTCATGATTCCCTGCAAAAATGAGTAATCCCCGATGGTACGCGTTCCCCAGACAACCGATAATCCCAACAGGAACAGGAACACGGCCGCCACAATTTCCGGCAAAGTGGAAAGCGCCAGAAGAATCCTCGTATATCGAAGCGAAATTTTCTTTTTCTTAGAAAATAACATCTTCCAAATATTCCGAAACTTACCGCTGATAAACGGATAGATATTATAAATCCTCACATCCTTGGCGAATTCCCGCGAGAGCAAGATATCAGACGCATACTGCATCTTGCGCTGTTCTCCAAGATACTCCCTCTGAAAACCATAGATAGCCTCCACTTGTTTTATCTGGGCAACAGTACTGGGAATCGCCGAGACAGCGAAAATAGCCGGCAAAATGACGCTAAACTGAAACAAATACCCAAAGGCAATCACAAACTGCACGAAATAGCGGATAAAATCCATTGCCTGAAAAGCTGAAAATGTAATCAATGGACTGTTACTGTCCGCATCGCTGACCTCATTGTAAAAGGCGGCTGAATCAAAAAACGATAAATCCAGCCTGGCTGCCTTTTCCATGATAAGCTGCTTTGTCGCGGTATCTACGGTATCGCGATGCAAACCAGCATAATAAGCGCTCACGGTCTCTATGCCTTTGCTGAGTATATTAAGCCCTAATAATAGTAATGAGAAAATGAGAAACGTCTGTACCGCGCCGCCTGACGCAGACCTGCCGCCTCCCGCAAGAAAGTTTATAAGCGACCTGGTAATTGTGATGACCGCAAACGGTGCAGCCAAAGAGACTATATTTAAGATGATACGTATGATAAAATATTTTCTGGACGTCTTCCACAAGATGCCAATGCAATAATTTATTACCTGTAAAAACTCCCGCATACCCCTTATTGCCTTCTTCATAAATACCTCTTTTACTTCCCTGCGCAGCCGCAAAACGCCGGGGCGGATTGCCCCGGCATTCCGCTTTTTAAGCTGCTTTGATGCTTTATATCAAATACTCCCTCTGGCTGAATTAACTACATCTTATCCAGCCGCCAACCCAACATTTTTTCGTCTGGTTATACTGGCGTTTATATGTTATCCCATTTTCTACCTTATACTTCCACACAATAATATCGGCCAGGGGCATAATCTCCTCTTCATTATTTGCCATCGCATATGCTTCCTGCTGCGGCATAAGCAGTATGCCTGTACACATCACGGGCAAAAACATCAATACAATAAGCATCTTCTTCACTTTATTCTTCATTTGTAATATTCTCCTTGTCCTTATAAATTTCGAGTTCGGTAAACGGCTCCGTAATTTCTTTCACCCAGCCTATCCATTCCTCCTCAATATAAACCTCATACCCTCTGTCTGATTCTATTAGATAGGACGTCTCGGAATCTGGATATTCAAATGTGCCGGGAATATCTATATCATAGTCTGCTTCCACGATAAACGATACGGATACCAGAAGCAGCAGACAGGAAGCCAGCGCGATGAAAAAACCTTTCCGCCCTTTGTCGAGCCAGTGATTATCCCAGATACACTGAAATCTCTGCTTCATGGCGCTCCCTCTTTGCGAGGCAAACATAATCATCATTGCCGATTTCGGCTGCGCCCCTTCCTTCATCGACTTAACGATACATTCCAGATACTCTATCTTCTCCTCATTGCTAAAGCCAGCGGTCAGCCGGCAGTCCACATTAATCTCGATTACCCGCGCGATTATTTTCCTCAACAGGTGCACAATCGGGTTCCACCAATAGACAATGCAGAGAATCTCGCACAACATTTTCACCAACATGTCGCGGTGGTAATAATGCATCATCTCATGTCCCAAGATAAAATTAAGTTCCTTTTCCGTGTAATCATTGTGCGGCATTAAAATCTTAGGCTGTGCCAGACCATAAATTGCCGGTGTCCGCATCTGCGGCACAAGCAGGACTTGAAAATGCTTATCTTTCCCATAATCCTTGTTGATCCTGTCAATGATAGTTCTTATATCATGCCGAAAATAACCGGTACATCTCTCCAGCATTCGCACAAAACAACGATGCTGCACGATACGGATCAGCACAGCGCCCACCGCGCCCGCTATCCATATAAACCGTAACACTTCCCCCGCTGTGATATCATATGTTCCAAAACTCACCCCGGAAAGCAGCAACTCTTTCAACTCTGTGAGAATATGCCTGCTGGAAAGTGTGATAGTAAAGCCAAATTCAACCGGGAGCAGCATCCGCACAACAATGATTGCCAGAAAGAAACAAATATATCTCCCTACAGTTTTCAATGTGACATCCACTTTTAACAGCATCCATGTCAAAACGGTGAACAATGCGCTGCTTATCAGACAAGTAAGCAGCGATGTCGGTGTCAGCGCCATGGCGTCCCCTCCTTACTGCTGTTTTCTCTCTTGTATAAATTTCTCCAATTCCTCTATCAGCTCCTCGTTATTCTCCGTACTGTCAAACAAGGCGCTCAGATATCTTACTTTCGAGGCAAACCTGCCAAACGGAAAAATCTCTGATGTCACATATTTCATTGCATATTCCTCCGGCGTAATGACAGGAGCATAGCTTCGCGACAAAACGGTTCCGCTCTGGACAATATCGGCAACTTCTATAAACTCTCTCTGAAGCAGATTCTTCAACACTGACTGTACCGTGTTGATACTGAGTTCCGGCCGCTTTTCAGGAATCTTCGATGCAATCATCGGTTTCCCCTCTTCCCAAAGCACATTCATAACATCTAACTCCCGCTTGCTTAATGCGAATTTATCTTTTTTGCCCAATTTTTCCTCCTTTCCAAAATAATAATTGTATAAAATGACTATGGCTTCCACGCTTATTTTATAGCACTTTTTACCGTGTGTCAATACTGTTTATTTCTTCTTTTATTGTTATCGCAAAAAAATACTTTATCAATAATATTTTACCATATTTTTTCCTAAAATCCAGGATAGTAAATACGCGTATCGCAGATGAATCGTATTACAACCGCAAAGAAATGCATTTTCCTACCCATCATTTTGCCAGGCAGCCCTTTTGCAGCCGGTAAACATCATCGCACAAGACATTAATATCCTCTGCATTATGCGACGACAAGATAATCGTCACACCGAGCTGTTTCATCCCCAGCAATATTTTGCGTACATCCCGCACTCCCTCCTCATCCAGAGAACTCAACGGCTCATCCAGTACCAGCAGTTTCGGATGCTCCATGATTGCCTGTGCGATTCCCAACCGCTGTCTCATGCCAAGACTGTACTTCTTCACATGGAGACGGCTTTGAGGTTGCAGATTAACCGTCTCCATAACCTCGCAGATTTCTTTGTCCCCAATGCGTTTTCTTCCTTTTGCAAGCAGCTTCAAGTTCTGGAAACCGCTCATATAGGAGATAAACTCAGGCGTTTCAATGATTACTCCCATGTCCTCGGGGAAATCCATATCTTTTCCCACATATTTTCCATCAATTTGAATCGTCCCCGCCGTCGGATGCACAAATCCGCAGATACATTTCATCAGCATCGTTTTTCCAGAACCGTTCCTTCCAATCAACCCATGGATTTTTCCGCTCTCCAGCTTCAAATTGATATCTTTTAAAATCTCCGCTTTTCCAATTGTCAGGCTCAGATTTTCTATCTGTATCATCTTATTCACCTCTCACCACTTTCCATCCGCTATCATGCATCTTTTTGCCAGCCGCATATTAACCGCAAGCAGGACGCCGTTCAAAACCAGAAAATAAACCGCAGAGTACGGCAGCGGCACAATAGGCTCTGCAAAAAATTTATCGAAATGCTCCCCGAAAATTGCATGCGTCATCGGCAGATACCATTTGATATTCTCCATAAAAGACACGGCTACCGCTCCAAAAACAGTAATCGCAATATTTATCATCAGGCCTGTCTTCTGCCGTCCCAGAAAACGAAACAGGCACAATACCTGTATCATCATCACAAAATAAAGCAACAGCAAACCCACGCAGATTAGTGTAACGCGGATGGGCGTTCCGTGAGCCATCGTGCCGGACTCCAGAAACAATCTGTCATTCTGTGCAAAAACCTCCGGGAACTTATCGTAAATCTCTGTCATGAATGGGCTCCATTGGTTAGAATACTGTACCGAACCCAATCCCCAGACAAAGCTCGCCGCAAAAAAGACCAACAGGCAGGTCGCGCCCGCGAGAATACCAAACAGAATCTCGCCTAAAAGCCATGTCATACGCCCCATACGCACTACCACAAATATATTACCCGCGCTTTTATCGGGAAAACCGGACAGTACTACAGTTATTATCAACGGTATCACCAGCACATAGAACTCAAACGACATGACGAGAGCCATCGGCTCCAGATAATTTATCTGCAATCCGGTCATCTGCGCAACGCGCAGCATATCTGAAAAAACGTATTCGCCCAGGAAGAGTATAGAAAAAAGCAGAATAAGTATATTTTTAAGCGTCAGCCATTTCCGATATTCTATCCCGGCAATCCAACAAACTTTATGTAATTTCTGCATTCTATCCATTCCTTCCCTTTACCATCTTATAAAACCATAGGCAGATACCCGCTATCAACAGCCCCGCAAAAATCAGATACAGCCAATACCCCACCCCATATTCATAGGAAAAGCTCTGGTCATAATACAAATGATTGGAAGGGAATAAGAACCGCACAAGTTTACATGACAGCGGAACGTCTTCCAGTCCTTTGTTGTAATACCGTTCAATCATCAGCCCTTCGTAAGCCGAGCTTAACTTTTGGCTGAAATATTCCACAAGCGCCAGGCTGCTGATTGCAAAGAACCCCTCTTTGCACACCACTGTTAGCGCCACGGAACCCATGGAAAAAACAGCGGCAAGCAGCCCTATATGGAAAACTTTAAGCGCAAGAACCAGCAATCGTTTGCCGGCAGTCGCCCCATACGCCATGGCAATCATACTGTTGTCCGCTTCCAACCCAAACTCCCCATAATGGGGAAATTTGAGGTATACAAGAATAAAATAAATCAAAATGCCGGCCACCACACAGGCAAACCCCTGCCAGGCAGCTTTCATCATCCACTTCGCCGCATATTTTCTGCGCGTTGTCCTGGAAATGGATGGATAATAATATCCGCCAAACCACTGCCCCGCAAAATCAGTTACCGCCGGAAACGCCGCCAGTACAGGCAGAATTACAACAAACCACTGCATCCCTGTAAAGCAGGACATCACAGAATAATCGCTTGCCAATTCGCCCATTTGCAGCAATTCCTGCCGGCTGTAATGCAGCCAGGCATAGAGCGAAATCTCGTCTGTTCCTAAGGGATTTCCCTGAAACCCGCTGAATCCGCATAACAGAACCATCCCTAATACACAGAGCAGATATTTCCAGGGAATATGCATTGCCCATCTTTCTTTCATTTTTTTTACTTTCATATTGCATCTACCCATCTTTATAAACCAGCCATAGTTGTAATTTCACCGCTCACCGCATCCACATTAAAATAAAGACGTTTATATTCTGAAAGTCCTGTATTTGAAACAGAAAAATGGTATGCCGGCGTTGCATGTACAGACTGGATGTACCCCCACTCTCTCTTTTCTTCACTTTCATACTCAAACTCCGTGTGATATATCAGGTCTATAGAACTAATCTGAAACGTCTTATTTTTTGAGATATAATCTCCCAATAATTTGCAGGCCTCCTCCAGGGACAAAAGCTCCTGATAGGTACTATTGGTTTCCACCGTCTCAAAACTCTGGCAGCAGCTCCAGATAAATCCGAGACGTTCTTTCTGGAACATGGATACAAAATGATTCGTTCCAAATGGCGCCGGTTCCAATGGATCCTTATTTTTCTGCTCTCCTTCCGGGGTTACCACCATAGAATCATCTTTATTAAGTAACAAACCCTGATATGAAGTACTGACGTCGAATTCATAGTAATAGACATCATCCGCAAGTTCGCGCACATTGACCGCAAATACATGGTAGTCCAGAATCTCAGAACCTGCAAAATAATAATCCTCTTTCAGATGCTTTTCCACATAGGAAACAGCATCGCTCAACGCTAGCTCCCCATCTGACAAATGATAACTGACGCCGGAAATATCATCTGTTGATAAATCGTAACTCTCGACCAATTTTCCAAGCTCATATCCCCGATATCCATATTCATCTTTTGAGTAATCCGTATCATCCCCCAGCAACTGCGTAGGTACGGAATAATCCCCCATTTCCAGCATAAAATTAGAAAACACAATCAATTCTGAGCATTTTCCATCGTTATACCCCAGATACTGTATTTCTTGCTTTTGCTGTTCAGTAGCCTCATTATACGAAACTGTCAGCCTGTCGTTCTGTTGCTTATCCCAATACATGATATTCATATATTTCGTCAGATCCACTTCCTCTCCAAGCCCCTCATACTTGCGGATGTTCTCCTCAAACTTCTCCACCTGGCGTTCAAAGGAATCTGACGATACCGGAAATCTTAAGTCGTAGACCTCCTCGGCCTCAGGGATTGTAATTTTTGCCTCCGACAAATCCAAATTCTTAACAGAGACATGTAAATCTTTTGCCTGTTCCCGGATTTCTGGCAGCGGCAACATCTGGGACTCCATTTCTATATTAGCTTCCCCCGCTTGCGGCGCTGCGTTATTTTTTGCACAGCCTGCCAGTAACATCACTGTTATTCCCAAAAACATAATAAAGGTTAATCGTTTCATATTCATCTTTCTCCATAAAATTTGGAGCCGGATAAATCCGGCTCCACACTCCCTCTACCTTGTCTGGATTGTACCTGACATATCTGCTGTTTTGCCGTTGGTATATGAAAGCGTAGCTCTCATATATACCAGATCAACTGCCGGCATGGTCTTATGTTTAAATGTAATCGACGTGCCCTGGCTGGAAAACAGAACCTTTTTATTCAACGGTACACCTTTTGTACAGCCGGAATTCGAGTATTCCAAAATTTCTGTTGCCTTGTATGGCGCAGTACCGCTCACCTTATTACATTTTGCAGTATATCCAGCTCCATAATTGACAATTTCCCTTTTTTTGCTTGTTACATTGCTTCCCGACTGCGCGTAAACATGCCAAGACACTGACGCCGCATTAGCGACGCTCACATTTGTCAGGCACATTCCTACTGCAAAAATTCCTGTTAAAATCCTTACTGCATTTTTCCTTAACATATTTTTCTTCCCCTTTCGTTTTTAATGTAACTGTATCATTTGCAGCTCCAAAGCCAGTGGATTCTCTAGTGATGGCTCTGAATTTCCAGCATAAATATTATAAATATAGATGCTGTGCAAGTATTTTACCACGTATTTTCATGAATTTTCTCTTGATGTAATAAATACGGCTTCTGATGTAATTATTTCCGGGTTCCAGAAAGAACAACCTGAACCTGGAAGCATCCCGGACTAGAGTCGTCGATGCTCACCTGCCCTTGATATTTGGCTGCGGCCCGCCGGACAGAAGGAATTCCCACTCCGTGTTCCCTGGCGTCTTGTTTGGTAGTTTTAAATACATTGTTGCGTTTCTTAATTAACTGCCCCTCATAATTATTCATCACATACAGCAATAAATTTCCTTTGTCGTACTTCATATAAATTTTAATAATTTTCTCGTCTTTTCCTTTGCCGGCTGCTTCCACCGCATTCTCCAAGAGATTGCCGAGTATCAGACAGATGTCTGCATCCCGAAAAGGCATTTCCACAGGAATACAGATATCTGCCGTGAAATCTATTCCCGCCTGTTCTGCCGCCGCATGCCAATAACCGATTAATGCGTCGATAACCAGATTACCGCTATTAGCGATAGCCGACGGCTTCATACTGCCATTTTCCATAATTTCATGGACAAATCGAATAATCTCTTCACACTCATTATGTTCTGCATAGATAAGAATCGACACGAGATAATTTTTTAAATTATGTTTCACGTCCCTGAGCTGTTGTATAGACTGTTCATTTTCCTGCTGTCTCCGCACACAGGCCTCCAACTGGCGTTCATAAACTGACTCCATTCGCCTTAACCGTACACGAACAGCACGTTTCATACAGACATAGAAAATTAATACATTACCGCACAGCAGCGCAAAACCACTAAATATTTTAGACACCTTACCCATTGACATAAAACGGAACCTCCATAAAGCAATACTGCTCACTGATTACTCTTCTTCTACATTCACTAATTGGTATTTTTTTACCATTATCCATTACCACAAATTCATACGTTTGCTCCCTCACATGCTTATAATTCACCAGAAAAGATTGGTGCACACGCAAAAAAGATGTCTTACATGTTTTCAAACTTTCTTCAATCTCATTAAGTTTTCCATATAACTCATAAGTTTTATTTTCCGTTACAATAACAACTTTTCTTTTATTTTTTTCACAATAAAGAATATCACGAACCGGAATCCTGTGGCTTACCCTCTGGTAATGATAACGAAAATAGGAATCGTCATTGCTTATGTCATCGTACGCCGCCTTAAAACATTCATCCATCGCATGTTCATTTACTGGCTTCACTAAATATCGAAATGGCCTTACTGCAAACGATTCTCTCATATAATTTTCATAGTTGGTGACAAAGATAATCAGCACGTTCTTATCGCACTGACGAATCCTCTTAGCAGCTGAA
>Ga0137308_100850_pt1 | contig 39683 bp, 37 predicted proteins | sample Inofrocosms_June_FD_97181 | JGI IMG/M metagenome (GOLD analysis project Ga0137308, IMG submission 97181) | Mouse cecal microbial communities from Vienna, Austria - N-Acetylneuraminic and N-Acetylglucosamine D2O microcosms_June | ecosystem: Host-associated > Mammals > Digestive system > Large...
TGGACAATAATGAGGACAAGTGCCACATCCATCTTCTGACCATCATCGGTGAAGTGGAAGGGCATGAGTCTGCTGCAAATCAGAGCAAGACCACCAAATATGAACATGTACTGCCCAAGCTGGCCATGATTGAAGATGATGAAGATATTGACGGTCTTCTGGTACTCCTAAACACAGTGGGAGGAGATGTGGAGGCCGGGCTGGCCATTGCGGAGATGATCGCCTCCCTGAGCAAGCCCACCGTTTCACTGGTGCTGGGGGGCGGACATTCCATCGGTGTGCCCCTGGCAGTGTCAGCAGATTATACATTTATTGTTCCCAGCGCTACCATGGTGGTACATCCGGTGAGGAGCAATGGTATGTTTATCGGGGTTGTGCAGAGTTACCGGAATATGGAAAAGACCCAGGACAGGATTACCGGCTTTGTCTCCGAACATTCTCATATTACCCAGAAGCGTCTGGAGGAACTGATGCTGGATACGTCTCAGCTGGTGAAAGATGTGGGAACCATGTTGGACGGAGAAGAGGCAGTCCGGGAAGGACTGATTGATGAAGTGGGAGGCATCAGCCAGGCTTTGAAGAAGCTTTATGACTTAATTGAGGAAAATATGGAAAAATGAAGAACCCAAAACCCTGAAACGGCAACCGCAGATATGGAGAAAATTCTGCGGTTTGTTTTTTTATATGTCTTATGATATAATGTCCTTCATAGACATGCTGAGCGTGCTTACAGAGTAGATGGAGGAAGCGATGAACTTTTTGCAAGCGCTGTTGATTGGGATTTTACATGGAGTGACCGCCTTTTTGCCCGTAAGCAGTTCCGGCCATGCAGGGCTGTTGGAGAACCTGTGGAATATACGCGCGCCGGAGAATCTTTTTTTTGAAGTGTTATTACATACAGCAGTCCTTCTGGCTGTGATTGTTACTTTCTGGAGTGATATCCGCAGGATTCTGGCGGAGTTTATTCTGATTATCATGGATGTGCTGACCAATATCCGGATTTACATAGAGAATAAGAAAAACGGCGGGGAAAAACGTTACCAGAAAATCGGCGGGACTAATTACCGTAAAATGACACTGCTTCTTATGACCGCAGTGGTTCCCATGTCGATTCTGGGATTTCTCTCCAGAAACCTGGCAGAGATTGCTTTTGGAAGCTTTCCGGCAATCGGCATGGGCATGATGATTTCTGCCATTTTGCTGCTGGTCACAGACTTTATACCCGCAGGGGACAGAATTCCCAGGAATATGACATACGACCATGCCATGTGGATGGGGATCTGCCAGGGAATCGCAGTATTTCCCGGCATTTCCAGGGTAGGCATTTCCATGTCTATTAGTCTGCTGTGCGGTTTGAATAGAAAAGCATCGGTGAAATTCACTTTTTTAATGGGGATACCGGCTGCGGCCGGGGCTTTGATTTTGGAACTGGGACAGGTCAGCAGCCTGTCTCTGCCAGGAAAGCAGCTGGCCTATTATATGGCCGGTGCTGTGGCTGCGGGAGCTGTCGCTTTCTTTCTTATTAAATATATGGTAAAATATCTGCAGAGAGCAAGGTTTCGCGGGTTTGCGTACTACAGTTTTCTGCTGGGCATTACAGCTATCGTGTGTAACTTTTTGCATTGAAGAACTTTTATTATTTATAGGAAACAGGAGGAGTGGCAATGGCGGCAGCTTCTAAGGCCAAGCGGGCAGCGGGCAGAAAAAAGCGCAGGAAAAAAACAGCACAGAACAGTTTTGCCGGTGAAATTATTTTGATTGTGATGCTGGCAGTTTCCATTTTGCTGTTGATTAGCGATTTCGGATTAGGAGGCTTATTGGGAGATACAGTGAGCACTTGCTTTTTCGGGGTTTTTGGCATAGCGTCTTATGTATTACCTGTTTTTTTATTTTCATGTACAGCTTTTTGGGTTTCCAATAAAGAGAATCTTCTGGCTTATAAAAAAATTGCAGCCAGTGTGTTGTTTTTTTGCTTCTTATGTGCATTGCTGCAGTTATTGATACAGGGAGATACCACTTCTTGGGAAATCAGCCAGTACTACCTTTATTCTTCAGAAGGTCTGGGCGGCGGAGTGGTGGGCGGCGTCATCTGCAAAGGACTCTGTCTCGCCTTCGGACTGCTGGGAGCCTACATTATATTGATTACCGGTCTGGTGATTTTTTTGATTGTGATTACCCAGAGATCTCTATTGGGATTCTGCAGGAAACTGTTTTTTGATACCCCCAAGTCTCCCAGACCGGCGAAGAACAAAAAGAGGGTGGAGACTCCTGTTCAGGGAAAGAACGGCGGGAGAAGAAGCCACAGGGCAGACGCTTCCCAGCCTGCTCCTTTTCACGTGGAACTGGCGTCTCCTTCTATAGACCGGGGACCTTCCCTGGAGGAAACAGAAGCAGAACCGGAAGCTGAGGCGAAGCCTGAGACCGGACTAAAATCGAAAATTAAGCAGTCCGGGCAGGAGAAGGCAGAACAGAAGTCAGTGGAAGAAACGGTCCAGATGTCTTTTGAAATACAGCGGGGCGGCAGGAAGGAAGAACCTGTGACGGAGACAAAAGATATGGCGCCGTCTGAAATACAGGAGACACCTGTGTACAAATTCCCCCCCTTTTCTCTGCTGAAAAAAGGAAAGAAATCCAGGGGAGGGGATTCGGATCAGTATCTGCGGGAGACGGCCCAGAAACTACAGGATACGCTGCACAATTTTGGGGTGAATGTATCTGTCACCAATGTGAGCTGCGGGCCCACGGTTACCCGTTATGAACTACAGCCGGAACAGGGGGTAAAGGTGAGCAAAATTGTAGGGCTGGCTGATGATATTAAGTTAAACCTCGCCACTGCAGATATCCGGATTGAGGCTCCCATACCCGGCAAAGCGGCAGTGGGCATAGAAGTCCCCAATAAGGAAAACAGCCCGGTGATGCTCCGGGATTTGATCCAGTCAGCGGAATTTAAAGATGCCGGTTCCACCCTGTCTTTTGCAGCAGGCAAGGATATCGCAGGACAGCCGGTGATTACAGATATTGCAAAGATGCCCCATTTATTGATCGCCGGCGCCACAGGTTCAGGAAAATCCGTCTGTATCAATACACTGATTATGAGTATTTTATATAAAGCCCGGCCGGAGCAGGTGAAAATGATTATGATTGACCCGAAAGTGGTGGAATTAAGTGTATACAATGGAATTCCCCATCTGCTGATTCCGGTGGTGACTGACCCTAAAAAGGCGGCAGGCGCTCTGAACTGGGCAGTGGCGGAGATGACAAACCGCTATAACGCATTTGCAGAGTATAATGTCCGGAATCTGACAGATTACAATCAAAAGATTGCGGAAATCACTGCTTCGCCTGAAGGGGAGCCTCCCCAGAAAATGCCTCAGATGATTATTATTGTAGATGAGCTGGCAGACCTGATGATGGCAGCGCCGGCTGAGGTGGAAGATGCCATCTGCCGTCTGGCCCAGCTTGCCCGGGCGGCAGGCATTCATCTGATTATTGCCACTCAGCGGCCTTCGGTAAATGTAATCACAGGTCTGATCAAAGCCAATATGCCCTCCAGAATTGCCTTTGCAGTTTCTTCCGGTGTAGATTCCCGGACAATTCTGGATATGAATGGAGCAGAAAAACTGCTGGGAAAAGGCGATATGTTGTTTTATCCCCAGGGATATCCCAAACCTGCCCGCCTGCAGGGAGCTTTTGTTTCAGACGAGGAAGTGAGTGCAGTGGTTGATTTTCTGTCGGAAAAGAATCCCAAAGCTGTTTATGATGAACAGATGCACAAAGAGATTGTCACGGCCAGTGCGGTCCAAGGGTCTGCTTCCTCATCAGGGGAGGAGAGGGACTCTCATTTTGAAGCAGCAGGAAAGCTGATTATCGAAAAGGATAAGGCGTCCATTGGAATGCTGCAGCGTGCTTTTAAAATTGGTTTTAACCGTGCCGCCAGAATTATGGACCAGCTGTCCCAGGCAAATGTTGTGGGACCGGAGGAAGGCACAAAACCCCGGAAGGTACTCATGTCTGCACAAGAATTTGAAGAGTATATCGCAAAGAACGCTGAGTAGTCAGCAGTCCGCTGTAGAGTGTGTTTGAAAAAAGTACCTGAAATGAGGTAAAAGTATGAAATGTCCAAAGTGCGGGGCAGAAGTAAAGCCTGGAAGCCTGTACTGCGGTGAATGTCTGCAGGAGATTCACTGGGTTCCGGAATATAATACAGTGGAAACTCTGTTGAATAAGGAAAAAAAGGCAAAAATGCAGATGCTTAAAAAGCAGGCGAAACATTTGGAAGAGCTGAGCAGAAGAACCATGCCCAGTTTGAAAAAACGTGTGTTAGCCTGTCTGGCAGTGCTGTCAGCAGTATGTGTATGCTCTGCAGTCTATTTTTACAGAGAAAATTCTTATTCTGCGCAGTATTCCATGGCACGGGGATTTTATGCCCGGGAACAGTACGACAAGGCATTGGAATATGCAGATAAGGCCATGAGCATTAATCCCAAAAAAGATGGAGCTCCCATTCTTCTGGCACAGATTTTGAAGGAGCAGGGGGATTTAGAGGGAGCTGTTAAAATTCTGGAAGGGAATCTTCGGTATCACACATCCAGCCAGAAGTATTATATGAATTTAATTATAATGTATGAAGAAGCCAGGAAGCCTGATAAAATCAAAAATTTGATTGTGCAGGCGGATTCGGAATTGATTCACAAAAACTTTGCCTATTATCTGTGTCCAGACCCCAAGATATCCCCGGAGACGGGAACCTATGATGAAGAATTAACGGTTGAGGTTCAGGAGGAGGATGGAGTAAAATATTACTATACATTAGACGGCAGCACTCCCACCAGTAAGAGCCCCCGCTATCAGCAGCCGATTTTCATCGGGAAAGGGGTGACAGAACTGCAGGTAGTGGGAGAAAATGTATTTGGCATTACCAGTGACATATTATATAGAAAATATACCGTTCTTGTGGAGGCGCCCGATGCCCCGGATATTATGCCTGAGTCAGGCAATTATGATACAGACACGGAGATTACAGTGGAAATCCCTGACGGTTTCCGGGCCTATTATGCATTTGACGAGTATCCTACAGCAGACAGCACTGAGTACAAAGCGCCTGTTAAGATGCCGCCGGGGGGACATACCTTTTATGCGGTTTTAATAGGCGGCAATGATATAGAAAGTGACGTGGCCAGCCAATATTATTATGTGGGAGACTAATGCAGTATGCGTATCACAATACTTACCGTGGGAAAAATAAAAGAGCCCTATCTCAGAGAAGCTGTCCAGGAGTACAGCAAGCGTCTGGGAAGGTACTGCCGCCTGGAGATTCTGGAAACGGCTGACGAGAAGACACCAGACCAGCTGGAGACAGCCGCAGCGCAGCAGGTGCGCCAGCGAGAGGGAGAGCGGCTTTTGAAGCGGCTTCCGGCAGATTCTTATGTCATTACACTGGAGATTTTGGGCAGGCAGCTTTCATCCGAAAAATTTGCCCAGAAAATTGATAATCTAGCAGTTCAGGGTATCAGCCACATTGTATTTGTAATCGGAGGTTCTCTTGGCCTTGGCAGGAATATACGGGAAAAATCTGATTTTGCACTGAGCTTTTCAGAGATGACATACCCCCATCAGCTTATGCGGGTGATTTTGTTAGAACAGATCTACCGCAGTTATCGGATCATAAATGGAGAGCCCTATCATAAGTAGATATCACAGACAGTGCAAATAAATTTTGCAGAGAAAGGAAGGTACGATGCAGAATAAAACAACACGTTTCATAGTAGTTAGTTTTCTATTGATATCTGTGCTCAGTGTTTTTATCTTTTCTTTTCTGGCATTGTCCATGAACCGGAAAAGTGAGGATACCATCAACGAAATCGGAACCACATATATGTCCAGTATGAGTGAACAGATATCTATGCATTTTGAGACTACGATCAAGCTTCGTCTGTCACAGGTAAAAGCCCTTGTGGATACAATTCCTCCGGCAGAAATGCGTGTGGATGCAGCAAAGGGACAGGAACTCGTATACAATGCCCAGGCCCGCGGTTTTGACTACCTGGCTTTGTATTCCGAAGACGGGGATTTTGAAATGATAGAGGGCAGGACTCTGCATGTGACCGATCCTCAGCCGTTTTTGAATTCTTTTCAAAATGGGGAGGAAAAAGTGGCGGTGGGTACAGATGAAGTCGGAAACGATATTGTACTTCTCGGTGTTCCAGCATCGTATCCCATGAATGGCGGTGAAAAATGCATTGCACTGGTGGCTGGGCTTCCTGTCAGCTATATCAGCGAAACACTTTCCCTGGATCGGGAGGGGACCATGACCTATTCACATATTATCCGCAGGGACGGCAGCTTTGTCATTCACGGATTTAATTCCCGAGAGAGCAACTATTTTGACCAGCTGCGCTCCAGCTGCGCCAAGGAGCATCGGAATGATATGGAGATATATATACAGGGTCTGGCTGGTTCCATGCAGGAAGGCGGCAAATACTCCAGCGTTCTGGAAACAGATTCCGGACGTCAGCACCTGTATTCATCTAATCTGCCTTATACAGAGTGGTACCTGGTGACTGTGATGCCTTATGGGCAGTTGAACGAACAAGTTAGTAATTTAGGACACCAATGGCTGACTATGACGCTGGGGGGCTGCAGTATTATACTTCTGGCTCTGATCTTTGTCTTTTTCAAGTATTATAATTTGACCCGCAGGCAGGTATATGCATTGAATACAGCCCGCCAAGAGGCGGTGTATGCCAATCAGGCCAAAAGTGAGTTTCTTTCCAATATGAGCCATGATATCCGTACTCCCATGAATGCAATTGTGGGAATGACGGCTATTGCCACAGCAAATATTGATGACATCCAGCAGGTACAGAACTGTCTGAAGAAAATCACTTTGTCCAGTAAACATCTTTTGGGACTGATTAATGACGTGCTGGATATGTCCAAGATTGAAAGCGGGAAAATGACGTTAAATAAAGACATTGTTTCCCTGAAAGAGCTGATGGACAGTATTGTAAGTATTGTACAGCCCCAGATAAAAGCTAAAAAGCAGAAATTTGATGTCCTCATCCGGGATATATCGGCTGAAAACGTCTGTTCAGACAGTGTACGGCTGAACCAGGTTATGCTGAATCTGCTGTCAAATGCGGTGAAGTTTACGCCGGAAGGCGGAACCATCGGGATTTCTATGTACCAGGAGGCATCTCCCGTAGGAGATACCCATGTCCGTGTCCATCTCCATGTGAAAGACTCCGGTATTGGAATGGCGCCGGAGTTTCAGCAGAAAATTTATGATTCTTTTACGAGAGAAGACAGCACCCGGGTAAACAAAACAGAAGGCACCGGACTGGGCATGACAATCACCAAGTATATTATAGACGCCATGGAAGGTACCATTGACGTGAAAAGCGAACTGGGAAGAGGAACAGAATTTCATGTAATACTGGATATGGAAAAAGCTTCGGTTCAGGAAATGGATATGGTACTGCCCCAGTGGAAAATGCTGGTAGTAGATGATGACGAGGATATGTGCAGGTCAACGGTGGACTCCCTGAAAGAAATCGGCATTGAAGCAGAGTGGGCCCTTGACGGGGAAAGTGCTGTGAAAATGGTTGAGAAACGGCATCGTTTACATGACGATTACCACATTATTCTCTTAGACTGGAAACTGCCTCGGATGGACGGTATCACCACGGCTCGGGAAATACGCAGGTGTACAGGGGATGAGATTCCGATTCTGCTGATCTCGGCTTATGACTGGGGGGAGATCGAAAAAGATGCCAGGGATGCGGGGATTACCGGGTTTATTTCAAAACCTCTCTTCAAATCCACATTGTTTTACGGATTAAAGCCATTTGCGGATAATCAGGTGATTCCGGATGTGCGTGCAGAAGAAAACCAGCCGGAGCTCAGCGGAAGAAGAGTGCTGGTGGCCGAGGATAATGAGCTGAACTGGGAAGTGGCCATGGAACTGCTGGGTGACCTGGGTCTGGAATTGGAATGGGCGGAAAATGGCCAGATATGTGTAGAGAAGTTTCAACAGTCTCCTGTAGGCTTTTATGACGCTGTTTTGATGGATCTCCGTATGCCTGTGATGACAGGTTTTGAGGCAACCACAGCCATACGTGCCCTGGACAGGGAAGATTCGGACATTCCCATTATCGCCATGACAGCGGATGCTTTTTCTGAGGATATGAAAAAGTGTCTGGAGTGCGGTATGAATGCTCATATAGCCAAACCCATTGATATACGTGAAGTATCCCGGCATTTGAAAAAATACATATAAACAAAAAAGTCTTCTATTGCGTTAAAAAACGGGAAGATATGCCAAAGGTAATTTTGGTATATCTTCCCGTTTTTTTTATCCCGCGTATGTAAATAAATTATTTCTCTCTCCATTGCTCCTGGCCGTTATTTGACCACACGACCATGTTGCGTCCGTATTCTTTCGCATCATACAGCATGTTGTCTGCAATTTTTAGAAAATTTTCGTACTGGTCGCCCTCCTTGGGAGTCAGGGTGATTCCGCCTATGCTGACAGTAACCCATTTGGCGGTAGAGGGGGCGTGAGGCAGGTGAAGGTCTTCGATTGCCTGGCGGATTTTCTTCAGATACTTATAGGAAGATTCCGCGTCATTTCCAATTAGAATCATTACAAACTCTTCGCCGCCGTAACGGGCAAAGAAGTCTGTAGCGCGATGCATATAAGAAGACACTGCTTTTGCCACAGCTATCAGAATCTGGTCCCCAGCCGGATGTCCGAATGTATCATTGTAAACTTTAAACTTGTCTACATCAATCATACAGATTGTGAATGGGAGTCCAAGCCGTATGGATTCTCTCCATTTCTTCAGACTTTCGGTGCTGTAGTTCCTCCGGTTGGCGATGCCGGTCAGTTCGTCGAACATAGCCTGACGCCGGAATCTCATCTGGTAACGGAATAATTTAATGTGTGTGTTTACCCGGGCTTTTACGATTACCGGTTTGAAAGGCTTGACAATATAGTCCACCGCTCCCAGGGACAGCCCCCGTTCTTCGTTCCGCTCGTCATTTAAACAGGTAATCAGTATGACGGGGATATACTTGGTCAAAAAAGTTTCCTGCAGCTGTTCCAGAATCAGAAACCCGTTAATATCCGGCATGATAATATCCAAAAGAATGAGAGAATAGACTCCGGATTTTGCATTCCGCAGACCGTCCTCTGCCGTATGGCTGACGGTGATTTCATAATCATTTTCCAGAATCTGTTTTAAAGCCTCAGCCTGTAGATGGCTGTCATCAATAATCAATATCTTATCCATAATTATACTCCACCCCATATTATGTGTTTGAACTGGTGCCTGTATCATTAATTATCAAGAAATATACTTTATATAAATTAGCCTATATAGTATATAAGTATATACGCTATTCTATACAAATGCAATCATTTTTTACAATGTTTCTCATGCGGCCCCCATTGACAAAGAAATTAGAAATTGGTAAAATTAAAAGGAAATTTATAAAGAACCGATGAAAGGAAGAATAGCCAGTGAAACAAAGAGTACTGTCCATTTTAGTAGATAATACGGCGGGTGTATTGAGCCGGGTCGCAGGCTTGTTCAGCAGGCGGGGATATAACATCGACAGCATAACGGCAGGAGTGACCGCTGATCCCAAATTTACCAGGATGACCGTGGTGGCATCGGGAGATGAGCTGATTCTGGAGCAGATTACGAATCAGTTATCCAAGCTGGTGGATGTTCTTGATATTAAAGTTCTGGAACCGGAGAAAAGTGTAAACCGGGAGCTGCTTCTGGTGAAAGTGGCGGCAACTGTTGAGGAAAGGCAGAATGTGATATCCATTGCCAATGTGTTCCGGGCAAATATTGTGGACATTGGGCAGAAATCGCTGGTGATCGAATTGACAGGAACCAGGAATAAATTAGAGGCTTTTATCAGTCTGCTGGAGGGATATGAGATTTTGGAGCTGGCCAGGACTGGTTTGACAGGGCTTTCCAGAGGGGCGGATGACGTCCGTTTCCTGAAGTAGCATTCTATCTTCTTTTTCACCAAGCTCTTACATGCAACAGAAAAAACTATTTAGCAGGAGGAATGAAACAATGGCAGCAAAAATTTACTATCAGGAGGACTGTAATCTTTCTTTGTTGGAAGGAAAGACGATTGCGGTGATCGGCTACGGCAGCCAGGGACATGCACATGCCCTAAATGCGAAAGAGTCTGGGTGTAAAGTGATTATTGGCCTTTATGAGGGAAGCAGATCCTGGAAACGTGCAGAAGAACAAGGATTTGAAGTATATACAGCTGCTGAGGCGGCAAAGAGAGCAGATATCATCATGATTCTGATCAACGATGAAAAACAGGCTGCAATGTATAAAGAATCCATTGAACCCAATCTGGAAGAAGGAAATATGCTTATGTTTGCCCACGGTTTTGCAATTCACTTCGGGCAGATTAAGCCTCCGGCAAATGTGGATGTATCTATGATCGCTCCAAAGGGACCGGGGCACACGGTGAGAAGCCAGTACCAGGAAGGAAAAGGAGTTCCCTGTCTAATCGCTGTACAGCAGGATTTCACAGGCAAAGCCCATGATCTGGCTCTGGCATATGCACTGGCCATCGGCGGCGCGCGCGCAGGGGTTCTGCAGACTACATTCCGTGAGGAGACAGAGACGGATTTGTTTGGTGAGCAGGCTGTGTTATGCGGCGGTGTAACCGCTTTGATGAAAGCAGGATTTGAAGTGCTGGTGGAAGCAGGCTATGAGCCGGAGAGTGCATATTTTGAGTGTATCCATGAGATGAAGCTGATTGTGGATTTGATCTTCCAGAGCGGTTTTGCCGGTATGCGTTATTCTATTTCCAATACAGCAGAATATGGAGATTATATCACAGGGCCGAAGATTGTCACAGAGGAGACCAAGAATACCATGCGGCAGATTCTCAAAGATATTCAGGAGGGAACTTTTGCCCGCGACTGGCTGACAGAGAACCAGGTGGGCTGTCCCAAATTTATGGCTAAGAGAAGAATTGAGGCCGGTCATCAGTTAGAGACTGTGGGAAAAGAACTGAGGAAGCTGTACAGCTGGAATAATGAGAACAAGTTGTTAGACAATTAATATGGGGATTTAATCAATGATACCTGCAGAGAGAAATGTAGCTGTCTATGTAATACTTACAATTGTGACCTGCGGCATATTCGGTATATACTGGATGCTTGTTTTGAATAATGATTCACTGGAGGCAGCGGGGGAAAGCGGCACCAGCGGAGGCATGGTGCTCCTGCTGACCGTGGTGACTTGTGGTATATATGGGATTTACTGGGCTTATCAGCTGGGACAGAGGATCGACCGGATTAACAGCAGAAGCGGAAGATATACAGATAATTCAGGGCTGCTGTACCTGTTACTGCAGATATTTGGTTTGGGGATTGTGACCTACGCAGTAGCTCAGAGCGAATTGAACCGGTATTATGCGTCCTTTGGATCTTCACCCTATTGATGTGCAGAATCAGGACTGCACGGTAACTTTTAGACAAGGAGAATGGTATGAAAAACTTAAAAATCGGAAAGAAATTACTGATTACATTTGGTACAATCATTGTATTGTACCTGATAACTGTTGCGGTGTCACAGCTTAGTATGGCTGAAATCGGCAACAGTCTGGAAAATTTTTATAAGGAAAATTATCAGGTCAGTACATATACAATGGATATGCGCAGGGCCGGACAGAGATGTATGAAGGACATGTCTATCAGTTTCTTTACAGACGATGGGCAGAAAGCCCGGGAAAGCCTGGAGGACGCACGCAGCGAGATAGACTATTTTCTGGAGCTGCTGGACAAGACGACTAAACTTTACCCGGATGGAAAGGCTTTACTTAACGAGATTCAGTCCCTGATGAGTCAGGCAGATGAGTATTTGAATCAGATTATCAGTATGCAGGACCAGAAAACTGAAGCAGAGGCAATCTACCTTAAATCCTATGAGCCGATTATGGAACAGGTAAACAACAAGCTGATAGAACTGCAAGGTACACTTGATGATTTGAACGAGAAGACCATGCAGTCCTCCAGCAGAATCCAGCTGGCAGTGCAGATTGCAGTTATGATTATAGCGGTGATTGCACTGTTGATTACCCTGTGGCTGTCATCAACTGTGACGAAAGGTCTGAAAGGCCCCATAGAGGAGATTGAAAATGCTGCTATACAGATGGCTGAGGGCCATCTTGATGTGGAAGTCAATTATGAGTCGAGAGATGAACTGGGTGTTTTATCAGAAAATATCCGTCATCTAGCAGATACACTCAAGTCTATTATTACAGATGAGTCCCAGATGCTCAAAGAAATGGCTTCCGGTAACTTTACTGTAATGAGCGGTGCGGTGGATTATTATGTAGGAGATTTTGCAGATATTCTGGAATCTCTCCGCACAATCCGTGGGAATTTAAGTGATACGCTTTCTCAGGTGAATCTATCAGCCGACCAGGTGGCTTCTGGGTCTGTACAGGTATCGGACGGTTCTCAGGCGTTATCTCAGGGAGCTACGGAGCAGGCTTCTTCTGTTGAGGAATTGGCTGCCACGATTACAGAAATTTCTTCTCAGGTGAAAGATAACGCTCATAACGCAGAAGAGGCCAGCCAGGCTGCTGAACGTGTGGGCGGAGAGATGGCTGCCAGCAACGAGAAAATGCAGGAAATGATCGGCGCCATGGAAGACATCAGCAAGAGTTCCAGCGAAATTGGAAAGATTATTAAAACCATTGAAGATATTGCATTCCAGACGAATATTCTCGCCTTGAATGCGGCGGTGGAAGCTGCCAGGGCAGGTGCTGCAGGAAAGGGATTTGCAGTAGTGGCAGATGAAGTGCGCAGTCTGGCATCCAAGAGTGCCGAGGCTAGTAAAAATACTTCGATTTTGATTGAAAATTCACTGCAGGCTGTGGAACGGGGAACCTCCATTGCAGGTGAAACGGCAGAGGCTCTTACACTGGCGGTGGAAGGGGCTCAAAATATTACTTCAATTGTCAACAAAATTTCCACAGCTTCCAATGAACAGGCCCAGGCTATCGCCCAGGTTACAGAGGGTGTGGATCAGATTTCAAGCGTGGTACAGACAAACTCCGCTACAGCGCAGCAGAGTGCAGCGGCCAGTGAAGAATTGTCTGATCAGGCACAGATACTGAAAGACTTCGTAAGCAGATTCAGAATCAGAAATTAATATGTATCTGGTGATTGGAACAAGGAGGAAGAGTAAATGGGAATGACAATGACCCAGAAGATACTCGCTGCTCATGCCGGTTTGGAGAGTGTGGAGGCAGGGCAGTTAATTGAAGCAGATTTAGATTTGGTGCTGGGGAATGATATTACTTCCCCAGTGGCAATCCATGAAATGGAGCAGATGACAGTGGATACTGTTTTCCACAAAGACAAGATCGCCCTGGTGATGGATCACTTTGTACCAAATAAAGATATTAAGTCGGCTCAGCATTGTAAATGTGTACGGGAATTTGCACACAAACATCAAATTACTAATTTTTTTGATGTGGGAGAGATGGGAATTGAACATGCTCTTCTTCCGGAGAAGGGGCTGACTGTTGCCGGTGACGTGGTCATTGGTGCAGATTCCCATACCTGTACATACGGTGCGCTGGGAGCATTTTCTACAGGTGTGGGCAGCACAGATATGGCCGCTGGCATGGCTACGGGCAAGGCATGGTTTAAAGTGCCGTCTGCTCTGAAATTTGTGTTGACAGGTACACTGCCCAGATGGGTCAGCGGTAAAGATGTGATTCTGCACATTATTGGCATGATCGGTGTGGACGGGGCATTGTATAAATCTATGGAGTTTGTGGGAGAAGGAGTGTCCGGTCTGAGTATGGATGACCGCTTTACCATTGCTAATATGGCCATTGAGGCCGGAGGAAAGAACGGAATTTTCCCTGTGGATGATAAGACAATCGAGTATATGCGGTCTCATTCCAAGAAAGAGTTTACGGTATATGAGGCAGATGCAGATGCAGAGTATGACCAGGAATATATCATTGATCTTGGAAAACTGGAGCCAATGGTTGCTTTCCCGCATCTTCCGGAAAATACAAAGGGCATTTCCCAGATAGGAGAAGAGATAGCCATTGACCAGTCTGTGATCGGTTCCTGTACCAACGGCCGGATGGAAGACCTCCGCTGTGCTGCCAATATCCTGAAAGGGCGTAAAGTAAAAAAAGGTGTGCGCTGTATCGTAATACCGGCTACCCAGGAGATTTATCTGCAGGCGATAGAAGAAGGTCTGGTAAAGATATTTGTGGAGGCGGGGGCTGTAGTCAGCACTCCCACCTGTGGTCCTTGTCTGGGGGGCTATATGGGGATTTTGGCAGAGGGAGAGCGGTGTATCTCCACCACAAACAGAAATTTTGTCGGCCGTATGGGTCATGTGGAATCTGAAGTATATCTGGCAAGTCCGGCAGTTGCCGCCGCCAGCGCAGTGACCGGAAAAATATCCGCACCTGCAGAAATTGTGACAGGAGGAGCTGGAAATTGAGGGCAAATGGAACAGTTTTTAAGTATGGTGACAATGTAGACACAGATGTGATTATTCCCGCCAGATATCTGAATTCTTCTGATCCTGCAGAGCTGGCTGAACATTGTATGGCAGATATAGATCCGGAATTTGTGAAAAAAGTCCACAAAGGAGACATTATTGTGGCGGACAAGAATTTCGGCTGTGGTTCTTCCAGGGAACATGCTCCAATTTCGATTAAGGCTTCGGGAATCAGCTGTGTGATTGCAGAGACTTTTGCGCGGATTTTTTACAGAAATTCTATCAATATCGGACTTCCGATTATTGAATGTCCGGAAGCGGCCCATTCCATCGAAGATGGAGATCAGGTGGAAGTGGATTTTGACAGCGGCAGAATTTACAACCGCACAAAGGGAACGGAATTTCAGGGGCAGGCTTTTCCCCAGTTTATGCAGAACATCATAGAGGCCGGAGGTCTGGTAAATTATATCAATAAAAAATAAGAACATATCATTTATATGACAGAAAAAAGGTCCTGGGAGAATGGTTCCATTCTCCCAGGACCTTTTTTCTGAATGATGGCAGAGCCCGTCGTAAAATTTATTCCACCCACTGCGTCACATGTATTCGGAAACTTTCATACTCAACCTTTGCATGGGGGATCAGGTATCCGCCGTGCATCAGGGCAGAACCGGGATATTTCACACCGTCAATCAGATATATTTTATCTTCTTTTAAACCTTTCAGACGCATACAGCAGCGGGAAGCATTTGGCTGTACGTGCAGGGCAACAATGCACAGCAGCGCTTCACTGCCATCTTCTTTAACAAATTCCCATCCATGGTAACTGGGGTAATCATCTGGGTTTGTCAATCGGTAGTAGAGACCATCCTGAATCAAATCATAATATTTTTGAAATTCTTTAATTTGTTTTTGGATGGCAAGTCTGTCTGTCTTTGTTATTTTACCGGGGTCCAGCTCGTATCCAAAGGTGCCGGCCATAGCCACGGCTGCTCTGGTTTCCAGGGGAACCATTCTTCCTGTCTGCTCATTGGGACAGTGGGAGACATGAGCGCCTGCCGTACTGATGGGATAGCCGAAAGAAGTTCCATATTGAATGGATAGGCGTTCTATGGCATCGGTATCGTCGCTGCACCAGATTTGGGGTGTGTAGTACAGCATACCGGCATCGAAGCGTCCGCCGCCGCCGCTGCATCCCTCTAACAGCAGATTTGGGTAACGTTCGGTGAGTTTTTCCAGCATATCATAGAGTCCCAGTATATAGCGGTGGGCCGTTTCACCCTGCCTTTTGGGCGGAAGCTTGGCACTGTAAATGTCGGAAATGCTCCGGTTAAAATCCCATTTCAGATATTCGATTTGTGCAGAATCCAGTACTTGACAGATTTTACCGAAAATGTGTTCCCGAACATCCTCCCTGGAGAAGTCCAGCACAAGCTGATAACGGCTGCGGGTAGGAGCTTTCCCCGGGACTTTTAACGCCCAGTCCGGGTGTTCCCGGTACAAATCACTGTCCTCATTGACACATTCCGGTTCAAACCAGATGCCAAACTGCATGCCCAGGGCGTGAATTTCATCTGATAATTCTTTCAATCCGCATCCAAGCTTGTTTTCGTTTACATACCAGTCACCCAGACCAGATATATCCTGGCTGCGCTTCCCAAACCATCCGTCATCTAAGACAAATAACTCGATTCCCAGCTGAGCGGCTTTTCTGGCCATGTTCATCAGCTTTTCCGCGTTAAAATCAAGGTATACGCCCTCCCAGCTGTTGAGAAGTATAGGGCGTCTCGCGGTTTTATAAGCTCCCCGGCATAGATTATGACGGTAAGCTTTGTGGTAAATCTGTGATAATGCGTTCATTCCCTGTCCTGAGTAAGCCATGGCAGCTTCCGGTGCATAGAAACAATCTCCTTTGTACAGGCAGTAACGGAAATTATCTGGGTGGATACCCATGAGGACTCTGGTCTGGGAGTACTGATCCTTATGGGCTGCCGCCAGGAAGTCCCCGCTGTAGAGAAAGGAAAAACCGTAACAGTCTCCCGTATCTTCGCTGGCCTGACGGCTGGTGAGGAGGAAGAAGGGATTATGCTGGTGGCTGGAAGCGCCCCGGGTGCTTCCAATGGCCTGTGTGCCATAAGTGACCGGAGTTCTCTGATAAGTACGCTCTTTTAAGTGGCGGCCCCAGAAAGTGTGGAGATCATAATCACCATGCTGAAAATCCACACAGACACTGGATATCTGTTCTAGATATAAAGGGTCGCCCCCGCGGTTCTCCACACATACGCTGCGGGTGATCAAATCCAGATTTTCCATGACACCATAATAGAGATGTACGTAAAATACTTTGCGGGAATCCTCTAAAGTAATAACCAGCGTGTGGGAGGCTGTGCCGGGGGAATCATACAGCGCAGGCAGACCGGGCAGGGAATACTTTCCTTTCCGCAGCTCATGGCGGACATAGCGCAGCTCGCAGCCGCCGGCCCCGTCAGCATACTGTACTTTCAGTGCAGTGGAGCGATGGTCTCCGCTGCCGTAGACAGGATATTCCTGGGGAAGGGCGTCCAGTGAATAGAGCCGGTTATCTCCCACATCATAAGGATTCCCGGAAAATCCGTGATCTGCATAAGTGATCAGATAAGAGTAATCAAACGGAATTCCTTTCCTTCCATAATAAGTATGAAGTAAAACTCCGTGTTCATCTACTTTCATCTGATACATGCTGTGGCTGGTCTGTAAAGTAAAGACGGAATTCACTTGATCAAATATGATTGCCATATGTTACTCCATTAATTTGTGTAATTATTGTAAATTGCTGCATTAGATATTTTGCACGATTTTATGATTTATTTCAAGGGGTTATTTATATTTTTTGAAAGAATTCCAGCATTGCCATGAAAAGGATTGCGTTGATATTTTTTCTGTGTTAAAATAATATCACTAAACGAATCTGATGATTAATAATATTAGGAATTGGGGAATGAACATATGTTGCCACAAAAAAAAGTATTGGTAGTGGAGGATAATGAGCTCAACAGAGAGATATTGTGTGATATATTGTCTCCGGAATATGCGGTTTTACAGGCAGAGAACGGACAGGCTGCACTTGATGTGCTGAAAGAAAACGGAGAGTCTATATCTCTGATTTTATTGGATATTGTCATGCCGGTTATGGATGGATACAGTTTTCTTTCCCATATGAAAGAGAATTCTGCGTATTCAGTAATTCCTGTAATCGTTACTACACAGAGTGACAGTGAAGCAGATGAAGTTGCAGCACTGTCCCACGGTGCTACAGATTTTGTATCGAAGCCATATAAGCCTCAGATTATTCTACACAGGGTAGCCAGTATTATTCACCTCCGGGAAACGGCAGCTATGGTGAACCGGGTACAGTACGACCGCTTGACAGGGCTTTATAATAAGGAATTTTTCTATAATAAAGCGAAGAATATGCTGCTTCAGCATCCGGATAAAAAATATGAGATTGTATGCTCTGATATAGAGAACTTTAAATTGATCAACGATATATTTGGGATTCCTGCCGGTGACCAGCTCCTCCGCGAAGTGGCCAGCGTCTACAGAAGGCTGGTAGGCGATAAGGGGATCAGCTGCCGCCTTAATGCAGACCAGTTTGTATGTCTGGTGGAACATCACAGAGAGTATGATGATGAGATTTTTCAGAATGCAGACGAGCAGATTCATGCTCTGGCCAATATGAAAAATGTGATTATGAAGTGGGGAATTTATACAGTCGAAGACAGGTCCCTCACGATTGAACAGATGTGTGACCGGGCTTTTCTGGCTGCACGCAGCATTAACGGCCAGTATGGCAAATATTTTGCCATGTTTGAGGATGAAATGCATGACAGCCTGGTGCGTGAACAGGCCATTACAGATGTTATGGAACGGGCGCTGGAAGAAGAACAGTTCGAGATTTATCTTCAGCCCCAATACCAGATCCGCGGCACGAAGCTGGCAGGGGCAGAGGCTCTGATCCGCTGGAATCATCCGGAGTGGGGCTTCCAGTCACCAGGGGTGTTTATACCGCTTTTTGAGAAGAATGGATTTATTACAAAGCTGGATCAGTATGTATGGAGCAGGGCATGCAAAGTTCTGAGAGAATGGGAAGACAAGGGATATCCGCCTATTTCTGTGTCAGTGAATGTGTCCAGGGCAGATATCTACAATGTGGATCTTCCGAAAATTATGACAGAACTGATCAAAGAAAATAATCTGTCGCCGGACAGACTTCATCTGGAAATCACAGAGAGTGCATACACTGAGAATCCCGTTCAGATTGTGGAGACTGTGACACAGCTGCGGAAACTGGGATTTGTGGTGGAGATGGATGACTTTGGAAGTGGATATTCTTCGCTGAATACTTTGAACAATCTTCCCATTGATGTGCTGAAGCTGGATATGGAATTTATCCGCAGTGAGACTGCCAAGCCGGCCTCTCAGGGGATTCTGCGCTTCGTGATTGATCTGGCCCACTGGATTAAGCTGCATGTAATTGCAGAAGGCGTGGAGACGAAAGAACAGCTGGAACGGCTTGCAAATATTGATTGTGATTATGTCCAGGGATATTATTTTGCGAAACCTATGCCGTGTGGCGAGTTTGAAAATCTTTTAAAAGAGAGCATGGAGAAAGAGGGCGGAACAATTTAAAAACTGGGTAGTAATTTTTGCTAAAAAGTGATAACATAGAAACAGCTACATTTATAAATATCTAGATTAGGAGGATCACACACATGGCAGCAAGAGGCAGAAAGCGGAAATATATGTCGCTGGAAGAAGAATTAATTGCTTTGAAAGAAGAAGTTAACGAGTGCGAAGAACAGATGAAAGAACTTACAAATAGAAAAAAAGAATTGAAACAGCTGATTGAGAAAAAGCAGATGGAAGCTCTTTATAAAGCAGCTATGGAATCTGGAAAGAGTATTGAGGAAACGATTTCTCTAATCAACGGGAATAAAGAAGAAAATTTTTAGGAATGAAAACCGCTATGGAAATAGAATTATAATTCCGTAGCGGTTTATTTCTATCACAGTGTATACAAGATTAGACAAGGAGGTTATGGGGATATGGCTGGATTGACCATTGGAAGCCACATATCATCTGCTGGAGGCTATGAAGCTATGGGGAAAAGGGCTGTGAAAATGAACGCCAATACCTTTGCGTTTTTTACCAGGAATCCCCGGGGAGGGAAGGCGAAAGAGATTCAGCAGGAGGATGTCGAGCGGTATAAAGAAATTTCCAGGCAGCATGAATTCGGAAAAATTGTGGCGCATGCACCATATACCATGAATGCATGTGCGGCAAAAGAAGATCTGCGGAAATTTGCAAAAAATATTTTGACAGACGACCTGAAGCGTATGGACTACATTCCCGGGAATTATTATAATTTCCACCCTGGCAGCCATGTGGGACAGGGGGTCCAGACAGGGATCGAAAAAATCGCCCAGGTTTTAAATGCAGTTTTGAAGCCTGAGTGGAACACCACAGTTTTACTGGAAACCATGGCCGGAAAAGGCACGGAAGTTGGAGGAAATTTTGAGGAAATCCGCCAGATTATGGATTTGGTGGAATGCAGGGAAAAACTGGGTGTCTGTATGGATACCTGCCATCTGTGGGACGGTGGATATGATATCGTTGGCGGCCTGGACGGCGTTGTGGAAGAATTTGACCGTGTAATCGGTCTGGAACATCTGAAAGCAGTTCATTTGAATGACAGCAAAAATCCGCTGGGCAGCCACAAAGACAGGCATGAAAAGATTGGTGAAGGCCATATCGGATTGGATGCTCTGGCTGCGGTGGTTCAGCATCCCAAACTGCGGCATCTGCCCTTTATTCTGGAGACACCCAATGATGAAGCGGGATGGGCGGAGGAAATCCGCACTCTGCGGGATATCTGCGGGAATGATTTTTAAAATACTCTTTAGACACCCATCTGACATATGGAGAAAAAGCCATGGAAGAATTTTGGATTACACAATCTGTTTATTTACTGAGGATGTCTGGTGCGGTAATCAGCGGATTTCTCATTGGGTATGAGCGGGAGAGCAGTCTGAAAATGGCCGGGGTCCGGACTCATGTGATTGTAGCACTGACAGCAGCGCTGATGATACTCATATCCAAATACGGATTTCAGGATGTTCTTGGAATACCGGGCTACCGCCTGGACCCTTCCCGTATTGCTGCCGGTGTGGTGACGGCGGTAGGTTTTCTGGGCGCCAGTGTGATTTTTACCCATGAGATGAATATAAGCGGACTGACTACGGCAGCGGGTATGTGGGCTACGGTGGGAATTGGCATGGCATTTGGGACGGGGATGTATGTTGTGGGCATTGCCACAACGATGATCGTTTTGTCACTGCAGTTTATTTTCCATAGAAACTTCAAACTTTTTCAGACAACGAAGGTGGAACAGATTATTTTGAGCGTGAAGGACACCGAAGAGGTGGACAGAATTCTGGAAAGGCTTTTTATGGAAAAGAAAATTAAAATTGCGAATATTCATGCGGAAAGGACAGAAGACGACAGACTGCTGCTGAAACTTTATGTAAAATTTCCAGCTGGTTACCAGTTGAATGATGTGATGCACTTCCTGGATGAAATGCCGGAAATTGTTTCCATTGATATTTGAGAGCAGCCGCCATGTTGGCGGCTGTATTTTTATGGTATAGGAAACTTATGATAAAAATAGAACAGTAATACCCTTGTAAATATTCCGGTCATTTGATATAATACCTATAAGTTAGTTAAAACTAACATACAAAAAATGAAAGAAGGGATAATCATGAGTGTAGTAATCATTGGAGGACATGACCGGATGGTCTGTAATTATAAAAATATCTGCAAACAGCATAAATGTAAAGCAAAAATTTTTACACAGATGCCGGGAGATTTTAAAAAGCAGATTGGAAATCCTGATTTATGCGTGTTGTTTACTAATACCGTTTCCCACAAGATGGTCAAATGCGCGGTAGAGGAGGCAAAAAAGAAAGAGGCAGATGTGGTCCGCTGTCATAGCAGCAGCGGGTCAGCATTGAAACAGATTCTGGAAGAATACTGTGCCTGATTTTCAGCTGGTATTCCGGCAGGGCGGGTATTTAAGCTATTGTCAAGAAAAAACACTTGACAACAAAGCTGTCCTGGGTTATGATAGGCAAGGTGATTTGCGGATGGAAGAAATTTTGATGCAGACTTTGCTGTTTGACTTTTACGGGGATCTGCTGACTGACAAGCAGAGGCAGGTGTATCAGCAGGTTGTGCTGGATGATTATTCTCTCAGTGAGACTGCCGAGCAGCTGAGTATCAGCAGACAGGGCGTCCATGATATGATCCGCAGATGCAGGAAGATTCTGGATGAGTATGAGAGGACACTGCATCTGGTGGAGCGGTTTATGAAGATCAGGGAACAGGTGCATCAGATTCAGAAACTTGCCAGAGAACATGAAATCGGGGAAATAGAAGCCATTGCAGGCAGAATCCTGGATGAATTGTAGCTGTAGATTAAGGAACTGTTAAAATTTCGCGGCAGTTCCTAAGGGAGAAAGTGCATGGCCTTTGAAAGTTTAAGTGAAAAACTGCAGAATGTGTTTACAAATTTAAGACGCAAGGGAAGACTGACCGAGGCGGATGTAAAAGCCGCTTTGAAAGAGGTGAAACTTGCTCTGCTTGAGGCAGACGTGAATTTCAAAGTGGTCCGGCAGTTCGTCAAGTCTGTGCAGGAGCGGGCAATCGGCCAGGATGTAATGAACGGTCTGAATCCGGGGCAGATGGTGATTAAGATTGTCAATGAACAGCTGGTGGAACTGATGGGAAGCGAAACCGCGGAACTGCCTCTGCAGGCGGGAGAGATTACCATCCTGATGATGGCTGGTCTTCAAGGTGCAGGAAAGACCACCACCGCCGCGAAATTGGCCGGAAAGCTGAAATCTAAGGGAAAGGTTCCTCTTTTGGCGGCCTGTGATGTATACCGTCCTGCTGCTATCACCCAGCTTCAGGTAAACGGCGGGAAGCAGGGTGTGGAAGTGTTCACAATGGGCGATAAGCTAAGCCCGGTGGATATCGCAAAAGGGGCGGTAGAGCATGCCAAAGCTAATGGCCAGAATGTGGTAATCCTGGATACAGCAGGACGTCTCCATGTGGATGAGGATATGATGCAGGAACTTGCGGATATCAAGAAACATCTTCATGTGCACGGGACCATTCTGGTGGTGGATGCCATGACCGGACAAGATGCGGTGAATGTATCAGAAACATTCCAGGAACGAGTGGGCATAGACGGAGTCATTCTGACCAAGCTGGACGGGGATGCCCGGGGCGGGGCGGCACTTTCTATCCGGGCGGTGATCGGAAAGCCCATTTTCTATGTGGGGATGGGAGAGAAGCTCACAGACCTGGAACAGTTTTATCCGGACCGTATGGCTTCCAGAATTCTGGGCATGGGCGATGTGATGAGCTTAATCGAGAAAGTGGAATCCCAAATTGATGAGGCGAAAGCCCTGGAAATGGAGAAAAAATTCAAAAAAGCGGAATTCGGTTTTGACGATTATCTGGAAAGCATGCAGCAGATGAAGAATATGGGCGGAATCCAGAGCGTCCTGAGCATGTTGCCAGGAATGGGCGGGAAAATGAAAGAGCTGGAAAGTATGATTGACGAGAAGGACCTGAAGCACAAAGAGGCAATTATTCTTTCCATGACGCCTAAAGAGCGCACCAATCCTTCCCTGCTGAATGTCTCCAGAAAGAAGAGAATCGCCAGAGGATGCGGGCTTGATATTTCCGAAGTGAACCGGATGGTCAAGCAATTCGAACAGGCAAAGAAAATGATGAAGCAGATGCCCGGAATGATGGGCACAAAAGCCGGAAAAAGAGGCGGTTTCAGACTGCCGTTTTAGAAAAAGACAACTGTGCAGTTGTATGAAAAAAGATTATATGGAGGTAAATGAAAATGGTTAAAATCAGATTGAGAAGAATGGGACGTAAGAAAGCTCCTTTTTACAGAATTGTTGTGGCAGATTCCAGATCTCCCAGGGACGGAAGATGTATCGAGGAAATCGGGACCTATGACCCCAACTGCAATCCCAGCGCTTATAAAGTAGATGAAGAAAAAGCGAAAAAATGGCTGGCTACAGGCGCTCAGCCTACAGAAGTAGTGAGCAAAATCTTTAAACTGGCTGGAATTGAGAAATAGAGGACTTTGCAATCAATCATACCGGGGAGGGATATCTTGAAAGATTTGGTGGAAGTAATTGCAAAAGCACTTGTGGAAAATCCAGACGAAGTGGTAGTAACGGAAACCGAAGAAGAAGATACCATCTATGTGGAACTGAAAGTGGGATCTTCGGATATGGGAAAAGTAATCGGCAAACAGGGCCGTATTGCGAAAGCCATACGCACCGTGGTAAAGGCTGCATCATCCAAGACGGATAAAAAAGTTGTAGTAGATATTATGTAGATAAGATAAAACCGGGGCCGTTTCAAAAGAGTTTTTTTGGGACGGCCTTAACTTTAACTATACGTTATTATGAAATGAGGGTTTTACATGGAATCAATGCTTCAGGTGGGGGTGATTACCACCACACATGGAATACGCGGAGAAGTAAAGGTTTTTCCCACAACGGATACAGCCCGGCGTTTTTTGGAACTGAAATATGTATATCTGGAATCGGCAGGGGAATATAAAAAGCTGGAAATCCAGAATGTGAAATTTTTCAAGAAATTCGCCATATTAAAGCTCAGCGGCTTTCACGACATCAATGAAGCCGAAAAATACAAAGGAAAAGAATTGTGGATTCCCCGTGAAGAAGCCCAGCCATTGGAAGAGGACGAGTATTATATCGGGGATTTAATCGGTATGAAGGTGGTCCTGGAGGACAAAAGTTCTTTCGGCGTATTGAAAGACGTGATGGAGACAGGGGCCAATGATGTGTATGTGGTGGAAACCCATGAGGGCCGGGAAGTGCTGCTGCCTGCCATCGGCGAGTGCATCCTAGACATTAATGTGGAGTCAGAAACCATGACCGTGCATCTGATGAAAGGGCTGGTATAGGGGAATCATGAGGTATCACGTATTAACTTTATTTCCGGAAATGGTTCTTGCCGGTCTGCACACCAGTATTATCGGAAGGGCCGCGGACCGGGGCATTATCAGCCTGAATGCGGTAAATATCCGTGATTATGCAGACAACGACTACGGCAAAATTGATGATTATCCATATGGAGGCGGAGCCGGTATGGTGATGCAGGCGGAACCGGTATACCGGGCTTATGAGGCTGTGGCCGATTCATTGGAAAAAGAGCCCCGTGTTCTCCATATGACACCCCAGGGCCGGGTGTTTTCCCAGGAAATGGCTCAGGAACTGGCCCTGGAGGAGGACCTGATTTTTTTGTGCGGGCATTATGAGGGGATTGATGAGAGGGTGCTGGAGGAAATTGTGACAGACCATGTATCCATCGGCGATTATGTTCTCACTGGCGGTGAACTGCCGGCCATGGTCATGATCGACGCCATATCCAGGATGGTGCCCGGAGTCTTGAATAATAAAGAGTCGGCGCAGTTTGACTCTTTTCAGAACGGTCTGCTGGAGTACCCTCAGTACAGCCGTCCCCAGGAATGGCATGGCCGGAGGGTGCCGGAAATTCTGCTGTCTGGCCACCATGCCAATGTGGATGCCTGGAGAGCCCAGCAGTCTTACCTGCGGACGAAAGAGCGGCGGCCTGATTTACTGAAACAGGATAACCATAAAAATATTATGTAAACACAGAGAGGATGAGATAGCATATGGCTCAATTGTGGGGAGGGCGTTTTACAAAAGAAACCGACAAAATGGTATATGAGTTTAACGCATCCATTGCTTTTGATCAAAGACTTTATGAACAGGATATCCAAGGAAGCATTGCCCATGCGTCCATGCTGGCTAAACAGGGCATTTTGACCAAGGAAGAAAAGCGCGCCATCACAGACGGCCTGGAGCAGATTCTGGAAGATGTCAAAACAGGAAAATTAGAAATCAGCGAAAAATTCGAAGACATTCACAGCTTTGTGGAGGCCACACTGACAGAGCGTATCGGGGAGCCGGGAAAGAAGCTGCATACAGGGAGAAGCCGCAATGACCAGGTGGCTTTGGACATGAAAATGTATACCAAGGATGAGACTCTGATGCTGGACGGGCTTTTGCGGCAGCTTCTGCAGACCCTTTTTGGCATTATGGAGGAAAATCTGGACACTTATATGCCGGGCTTCACCCATCTGCAGAAAGCGCAGCCTATTACACTGGCTCATCACGTGGGAGCTTATTTTGAAATGTTCAAGCGGGATAGAGGCCGGCTGTATGATATGTACCAGCGGATGAACGTCTGTCCTCTGGGCTCTGGGGCGCTGGCAGGCACCACTTATCCTCTGGACCGGGATTACACAGCAGAACTTCTGAACTTCGACTGTGCCGCGCTGAACAGTATGGATGCCGTATCCGACAGGGATTATCTGATTGAACTTTTATCTTCGTTGTCCACAGTCATGATGCATCTGAGCCGTTTCTGCGAAGAAATCATTATCTGGAATACCAATGAATATCAGTTTGTAGAGATCGATGACTCCTACAGCACCGGAAGCAGCATCATGCCCCAGAAGAAAAATCCAGATATCGCGGAATTGATCCGCGGGAAGACCGGGCGGGTCTATGGAGCACTGATGGCGCTTCTCACCACCATGAAGGGAACGCCTCTGGCATATAATAAAGATATGCAGGAAGACAAAGAGCTGGTATTTGACGCCATAGACACAGTAAAGGAATGTCTGGCTTTGTTTACTGGGATGATCGGCACTATGACCTTTCGGAAAGACCAGATGGAAAAGAGCGCGAAAAACGGCTTTACCAACGCCACAGACGCGGCAGACTATCTGGTGAGCCGGGGCGTGGCCTTCCGTGATGCCCACGGCATTGTGGGACAGCTGGTGCTTTACTGTATTGAAAATAATCTGTCTCTGGATGAAATGCCCCTGGAGGCATACAGGAAGATCAGTCCTGTGTTTGAGGAAGATATCTATGAAGCCATCAGCATGAAAAACTGTGTGGAACGCCGTACCACCCTGGGCGCTCCGGGAAAAGACGCCATGAAGGTGGTAATGGGCCTTTACAAAACATATCTGGAAGAAAATTGACTGGGAGAAATAAAGGAGAATGGCAATGAGTGAGAAATTGAAAGTTGGAATTTTAGGTGCGACAGGAATGGTGGGACAGCGGTTCATTTCACTGTTGGAGGGACATCCGTGGTTCCAGGTGGAGACATTGGCAGCCAGTGTCAGAAGCGCCGGGAAAACATATGAAGAAGCGGCAGGTTCCCGCTGGAAGATGAGCACCCCCATGCCTGAGTCTGTGAAAAAGATGGTGGTAATGAATGTAAGCGATGTGGAGCAGGTATCGGCAGGTGTAGATTTCGTCTTTTCCGCGGTAGATATGACAAAAGATGAGATACGGGTCATCGAGGAGGCTTATGCCAAAACAGAGACTCCTGTAGTTTCCAATAACAGCGCACACCGCTGGACACCGGATGTACCTATGGTTATTCCGGAGATCAATCCCCATCATTTCGATGTAATTGAAGCCCAGAAGAAGCGTCTGGGAACTAAGAGAGGATTTATTGCGGTAAAGCCAAACTGTTCCATCCAAAGTTATGCGCCTGTGCTGTCTGCATGGCAGGAATTTGAGCCCTATGAGGCAGTTGCCACTACATACCAGGCAATTTCCGGGGCGGGAAAGACCTTTCAGGATTGGCCGGAGATGGAGCACAACATTATTCCTTACATCGGCGGAGAGGAAGAAAAGAGCGAGAAAGAGCCCTTGAAATTATGGGGAAAAATTGTAGACGGTGTCATTGAATCGGCAAAAGAACCTGTGATCACCAGCCAGTGTATCCGTGTTCCGGTACTGGATGGGCATACAGCCGCCGTGTTTGTAAAATTTAGGAAGAAACCCTCCAAAGAGCAGCTGATTCAGGCCATGAAAGATTTCCGCGGCGTGCCCCAGGAATTAAATCTGCCCAGTGCCCCTAAGCAGTTTATCCAGTACCTGGAAGAAGACAATCGTCCCCAGGTTTCCCTTGATGTGGATTTTGAAAACGGCATGGGCGTATCTGTGGGAAGACTCCGTGAAGACACTGTATATGACTATAAATTCATCGGATTATCCCACAATACGGTCAGAGGCGCCGCCGGAGGCGCTGTGCTCTGCGCAGAGACTCTAAAAGCCAAAGGTTATATTACAAAAAAATAGAGATAGAAGAGGACAAAGGCTGGTATTTTATCATATCAGCCTTTATCCGTGTGTCTGGAACGTTTCCCGGACAGCCGTCTCCCCGGCCGCAAGCCATAGGTCCACATCTTCACTGTCTCCAAGAATATACTGGAATGTACGGTATTCGTCCACAATTCCCTGTCCGTGGAAAACACAGTAAGCGCCTGCATCACTGCCCAGAGCCACCTTTGCCTTCAGGCTGTATGCTGTCCGGATATTTTCTGCAGCTGTCTCCCAGATGGGCCGCAGGGTATCGTCTGGAAAACGGCCGTTTCCCAGCAGATTGCGCACTGTCACCGTTGTGGGGACCCATATGGTATGGCTTTGTGACAGTGCCTTTACCGTTTCCTCGTCCAGGAAATTTCCATGTTCCAGGCTGTCCACCCCCGCTTCTATGGCAGTCAAGGCACCCTGTTTTCCGTTGGTGTGGGACATGACTGCCATCCCTTCCTCGTGGGCGATATGTACCATTTCCCTGACTTCCTCCAGGGATAAGGGAGTGCCGGTCACCTGGCCGTGCCGGTCAAAATCCATAAGCCCGGTGGTCATAATTTTGATAAAATCTGCTTTCTGCCCAATGGCTTCTCTCACCAGGCTGTAATATTCTTTCATATTGGAAAAACCGAAACCCACGATTTTCCCATACTGTCCCAGTTTATAAATTCCAAATACAGGCGTCCGGTAAACAATGCCGTATTCCCCGGCCAGTTTTCTGGCCAGGACAGAAGCCCCATATTTATCCCCGCCGTCCCGGATATAGGTGACGCCCCGTTTCTGATATTCCAGCAGATGTGCACGGATTACTGGTTCACAGGGGCCGTTCTTATGGGTTTTTACCGCAGCCAGGTAATCTGTTCCGTCCATGAAAATATGTTCATGACATTCTCCAAACATGTTCCATTCCTCCTCAAGTGGTTGTCTGATCATTTTATCACTAAAAAGGAAAAGATACAATTCCGGTTGACATACAATCTACAATTTGATATGATAAAAAACATGAACTCGAATCAATTGAAAAACAACATTTGCAAAGAATAAGTGTGAGATAAAAACATGGCAAAATCTTTATACATAGCAGAAAAGCCCAGCGTGGCGCAGGAATTTGCAAAAGCTCTGAAAATCAACGGGGCAAGGCGCAATGGATATCTGGAATCGGAAGATGCGGTTGTTACCTGGTGCGTGGGACATCTGATCACAATGAGCTATCCGGAAAAATATGATGTGAAATATAAAAGGTGGAGTCTGGATACTCTGCCTTTTTTGCCTGCCGAATTTCAGTATGAGGTAATACCGGCAGTAAAGGAACAGTATGAAATTGTCAGCGGGCTGTTGAACCGGCCGGATGTGGACACTATCTATGTGTGCACCGATTCCGGGAGAGAAGGAGAGTATATTTACCGTCTGGTGGAACAGATGGCCCAGGTACAGGGAAAAGTCAGGAAACGTGTGTGGATTGATTCCCAGACGGAAGAAGAAATCCTCAGGGGAATCCGGGAGGCAAAAGATCTGTCTGAATATGACAATCTATCCGCATCGGCTTATCTGCGGGCGAAAGAAGACTATCTGATGGGAATTAATTTTTCCAGGCTGCTCTCTCTGAAATATGCGGGCAGCATGAGTAATTACCTGCGTTCAGATTATCAGGCGGTTTCCGTGGGCAGGGTCATGACCTGTGTGCTGGGTATGGTGGTCCGGCGGGAGCGGGAAATCCGGGAATTTGTAAAGACCCCTTTTTTCCGTGTACTGGCAGACTTCGCTATGCAGTCCGGACATTTTCAGGGAGAATGGCGGGCTGTGGAGGGGAGCCGCTATTATCAATCCCCTAAATTATATAAGGAAAACGGCTGGAAAAACAGAGAGGACGCAAAAACTCTTATCGGGGATTTGAGCCAGCCCCAGCCCGTAGAGGCAGTGGTGCTGAAAGCAGAGAGGAAAAAAGAGAAAAAAAGCCCGCCTCTTTTGTTTAATCTGGCGGAGCTTCAGAATGTATGTTCGAAACTGTTTAAAATCAGCCCCGACGAGACACTTCGTGTGGTGCAGGAGTTATATGAGAAAAAGCTGGTTACCTACCCCCGTACAGACGCCAGAGTACTGTCCACTGCAGCGGCAAAGGAGATACGCAGGAACTTGTCCGGTCTGAGCAGCTACAACATCTGCGGGAATATCGCCGGGGGAATCTTAGAGGAAGGTTCTTATACAGCTATTGGAAAATCCCGGTACGTGAATGACAAGAAGATTACAGACCATTACGCCATTATTCCAACTGGTCAAGGGCTGGGGACTTTGTCCAGGCTGGGGACCAACTCCCAGAGGGTATATGAAATCATTGTCCGCCGTTTCCTGAGTATCTTTTATCCTCCGGCGGTGTATCAAAAAATCCAGATCACGCTTAAAATAAAAGAAGAGTTTTTCTTCTCTGGGTTTAAGGTTCTGATGGAAGAAGGCTACCTGAAAATAGCCTCTGCATCCTTTGCAAAGCAAAAGAAAGAAGATTCGGCAGAGGGGGAGGAGACCGCCTGCGATACACAGATGCTGAAGGATCTCCAGGGACTGCGGAAGGGAAGCCGCGTGCCGGTGGAGAAGCTCTTTGTGAAAGAGGGGGAGACCACGCCGCCCAAGCGGTACAACTCCGGAACCATGATTCTGGCAATGGAAAATGCCGGACAGCTGATCGAAGACGAAGAGCTGCGTGCCCAGATAAAGGGCAGCGGAATCGGCACCAGCGCCACCCGGGCGGAGATTCTGAAAAAGCTGGTAAACATCAAGTATCTGGCGCTAAATAAAAAAACACAGGTAATTACCCCTACACTTTTCGGGGAAATGGTGTATGATGTAGTCAGCTGCTCCATACGCTCCCTGCTGAATCCGGAATTGACGGCCAGCTGGGAGAAGGGGCTCACCTATGTGGCTGAGGGCACCATTACCCCTGAGGAATATATGGAAAAACTGGAACATTTTATCCGCCGCCACACCCAGGCAGTGATGAACCTGAATAATCAGTATGCCCTGCGCAGTTTCTATGACGCGGCGGCAAATAATTATAAAGGAGCAAAATAACATGAAAGAATATACCATTGAAAAACTTTTAGATTTATCCCATACAGAGGCAGCAGAACTTTTTTCAGGGAAAATATATCCCTGGGAAGTCCTGGGGGAGATCCATGATTTTATCCTGGAGACAGGCAGACAGCTGAATCCGGAAGAATATGAACAGCGGGGGGAACACTTGTGGGTGGCAAAATCTGCAAAAATAGCCGATACCGCCTGTATCAACGGTCCGGCCATTATCGGAGAAGAGGCGGAGATCCGCCATTGTGCCTTCATCCGTGGGGATGTGATTGTGGGGGCGGGTGCAGTGGTGGGAAATTCCACTGAGTTGAAAAACTGCGTGCTGTTCCACAAGGTTCAGGTGCCCCATTATAATTATGTGGGAGATTCCATACTGGGTTACCGGGCCCATATGGGGGCAGGTTCCATATGCTCCAACGTAAAGTCTGACAAACAACTGGTGGTGGTGAAGGCAGACGGACAGAAGATGGAGACAGGCCGGAAAAAATTCGGGGCGGTGCTTGGAGACTTAGTGGAAGTGGGCTGCGGGTCTGTGCTGAATCCAGGGACAGTTATCGGCAGGGAATCCCACATATATCCCCTGTCTTTTGTGAGAGGATGCGTGCCTGGGGGAAGCATCTATAAGCAGGCTGGGGAGATTGTGGGCAGGCGGTAAGCTGTATGGGCAGGAAATGCCTCAATTCGCCAGCGGCATTCTGAAATAAAGAAACAGATTTATGTCAGTTTCGATATCTGTCTTCAGATATGGAAAAAGCGCCGCCGCAGATACGCCAGCAGCAGCAGGTGGGCCGGGTAAAAGATGTAGAACAGATATTTCAGCACTGGTCCTTTCATCCAGCCGCGTTTTCCATTATACAGGGTAATGGGAATCCAGGCGAAAATAGCTTTCCATTCCCAGTAAAGGCACAGGGCTCCTGCGAAAAAGCGGGGCAGGGGATAGCTGCGCAGCAGATAGAGGACGGCGATTAGCAGCACGCCCTTATAATCATAGTCTGTGTGAAGCAGATAAGCCGCCCCCATGGCTGCTGCCAGCGGCAGGCACATGAGAGGCCATTTCCCCCAGAGCTTTTCCATGGCCCAGATCGCCAGCAGTCCTAAAAGCAGTGTAAAGAATACATTCTGGTAGTCAGGCACCCACAGCTGGTTTCCGATAAACCAGTTAAAAGGAAGTTCCGAGAGGATTCCAAAAATCAGGAGATTGCAGGCATAGCGTATGCGGCTTTTAGTGTAATAAAAACCTTCCACTAGAAGAAAGCAATAGATGGGAAAGGCAATCCTGCCGATATCCCTGCAGAGCTGGTAATAAGAGACCCGCTCATCACTCCAATATACCAGCCCATAGCCGAAATGGTCGATGAACATGGTGATTACCGCAATTATTTTCAAAGCGCTGGAGCTGAAAATCTGATAAAACCGGGCGGTGTTTTCATCAGAAGTTTGTTTTGTTAAAGGCAGATTCATAATTTTCTCCTTATAAAAGCTGCTGTCATTTGATAACCGCCCATCATTGTATCATGAAAAGATTCCTTTTTCCATAAAAATGTGTTAAAATAGCAGGAATAGCTTTCAGAAAGGCGGTCAGGAAAGAATATGATGAATACTTTGATTTTTCTATTTTATATGCTGTGTCTGTCTGTCAGCGCTGCGGCTGCGCTGGCAGAATATATATTGTACGGCATGGGCCTTCATGCCATAGCGCGGCAGGCGGGCATGGACAACGAATGGCTGGCATTTGTGCCGTTTGCCCGGAAATATCTTCAGGGAAAGCTGGCAGGTCCTATTACACTGAGGGGGAAAACCATAAAAGAGCCGGGCATTTGGATGATCCTGCTGCCTTTTGTGGTGGGAATTGTCACTGGTTTTGTGGCAGGTCTGACAGTGATTCTGGCTGTTGCCGGGATTCTGGCCGGTTCTAATACTATCATTGTCATCCCGCTGACAGGGGTGATGATTTTGGCGGCTCTGATTATTTTTCTGCTGGCTCTGGCGGGCACTGCCGTACTAAATGGACTGCGGGCGCTGGTGGATTATCAGATTTTATCCCGCTATTGCCAGGGAAATGTTTTAATCTTACATATTGTATTCAGCATTTGTTTTCCCATGTATGAGGCGGCTGTATTTTTCTATTACCGCAATAAACCCGGCAGGGATTTCCAATGTTCTGACATGTAGCTGACTGCTTCACAAGACCAGGAGGATGACAGATGGAACAGCTGTTGACAGATATTTTTATGAAACACAGAAAAGAATGGCTTCCCATACCACAGTGCCGGTCCGGAGAACGGCTGTACCATTATACGGACTTGAGCGCTTTGAAAGGGATAGTCATGGATCATTCATTCTGGGTGACAAAGAGTGACTTTTTAAATGACAAATATGAATTTTATTATGCATTTAAGGTGATTCGGAAAGTTTGTGCAAAAATAATTCCCAATCCGCAGAATCAAAAAATTTTCATGCATGTGCTGAAAGAGCGGCTGGAGATTTTTCATGGGAGTATGAAAGACCTGATACTTTCCGGATGGTATGTTTTGTCCTTTTCTAAAGCCAAGGATAGTCTTATGCTGTGGACGGAGTTTTCCCAATCCCAGGGATACTGTCTGGAATTTGATTATAAAAGGCTGGCCAAGGGCATTCCAGAGGGCATCCGGCTGGATGGGTATGTGATCTATGACAAGAAGAAACAGCAGGATCTGGTGGAAAAGACCCTGTTCCGCATTCTGGATGAGAAGGATGCCAGCCGGAAAAAATTAAAAGAAAAACTGCTCTCGGAAGACAAAATGATTATTCACAAAGACCTTCAGGGGTTTATGGAAGAATTCTCTGTCTGTTGTTTTGTGTATTCTATGTTTTTCAAAAAGGACTGTTTTTGTGATGAGCAGGAATACCGGTTTGTTTTCTGGGCATTTCATGAGCAGGGCCCCAGGGATATGGTGCCGGTGATTCCCATACATTTCAGGGAAAAGGACCAGTCTCTGATTCCTTATATTATTGTGAATTACAAAGAAGAAGAACGGAACAATCCTATCTGTTCCATTACAGCCGGACCGAAAATTGACAGCGACCTAGCTGTAAAGGGGATGCAGTATTTTCTCAGAAACGAGAAGATTGTGATACCGGTGAGGGAATCGAAAATTCCTCTCCGTTATTGAGAATGCTGTTTCATGCACATTCTGTTTAGGAACTGCCAGCAAATCATCTGCCAGCAGTTCCTTACGGCGTGTCTGAAAAATCAGGAGGAGGCAAGAAGTATATGGAGTATCGTGAGATTTACGAAAAATGGTGCAGAGACACAGCCGTTTCAGAAGAAATCCGCCGGGAGCTGGCGGATCTGGAGGGGGATGAGGCCGAGATACAGGACCGGTTCTATCAGCATCTCACATTCGGCACCGGAGGACTGCGGGGAATTCTGGGGGCGGGAATAAACCGGATGAATATCTACACAGTCCGCCGGGCGACACAGGGTCTGGCAGACTATATTTTATCTACAGGAGGGCAGGAACGGGGGGCGGCTATTGCCTATGACTCCAGGCAGATGTCCCCGGAATTCGCCCTGGAGGCGGCACTGTGCCTGAATGCCAACGGTATCCCCACCTATCTGTTTGACAGCCTGCGCCCTACGCCGGAGCTGTCTTTTGCCGTGAGGCATCTGGGGTGTACCGCCGGTATTGTGATTACCGCCAGCCATAACCCCAGGGAGTACAATGGGTATAAAGTATACTGGGAAGATGGGGCTCAAATCCTGCCTCCCCATGATAAAGGGATACAACAGGCGATTAATCGGATTGAAGACTTTTCCCAGGTAAAAATGACAGACCAGGAAACAGCTGTGAAAAAAGAACTTTTCCACATGGTGGGAAGTGAAATAGACGATTTGTATCTGGAACAGCTGAAAAAGCAGAGCATCCATCCGGAAATCATCCGGCAGGCGGCAGAAAATATGAAAATTGTCTACACACCCCTTCACGGTTCAGGAAATCTCCCAGTCCGCCGTGTTCTGGAGGAACTGGGATTTACTCAGGTGTATGTGGTGCCGGAGCAGGAACAGCCGGACGGCACCTTTCCCACTGTGGCGTACCCCAATCCAGAGGACGCAGGGGCTTGGACCATGGCTCTGGCCCTTGCGCAGAAGGTGGAAGCGGACCTGGTACTGGCCACTGACCCAGACGCAGACCGCTTGGGCGTATATGTGAGAAAGGCAGATGGAACTTATGTAAGTTTCACGGGAAACATGTCAGGTGTGCTCATAGGAGAGTACATTCTGCGGGAACGCGCCCGGATGCATACACTGCCGGAACATGCGGCCCTTGTGAAGACCATTGTGACCACAGATATGATAAGAGCTGTATCACAGGAATACGGGGCTTCGCTGGTGGAAGTGCTCACAGGGTTTAAATACATAGGGGAACAGATCCGGTTGTTTGAAGAAAACCATACCTATCAATATGTGTTTGGCATGGAGGAAAGTTACGGCTGTCTGGCAGGGGATTATGCACGGGACAAGGACGCCTGTGTGGCAGTGATGCTGTTGTGTGAAGCGGCGGCATATTACAGACAGCAGGGGAAAAATCTCTGGGACGCCATGCTGGAATTGTATGAAAAATACGGCTTCTATCAGGAAGGGTTGAAGACAGTGACCTTAAAAGGAATCGACGGGGCCAGACAGATTCAGAATATTCTATCGGGGCTGCGGGAAAACCCTCCCCAAAAGCTGGGCGGATGCCGGGTACTGGCTGTCCGCGATTATCAGACAGGGAAACGCACAGAGATTCAGACAGGAAAAACCGAAGATACCGGGCTTCCGGTTTCCAATGTGCTGTACTTTGAACTGGAAAACCAGGGGTGGTGCTGTGTGCGGCCTTCTGGCACAGAGCCTAAAATCAAATATTATTTCGGCGTCAAGGGCACCAGCCTGGAGGACGCTGGGAGAAAACTGGAGTTATTAAAAAAAGATTTGACAGCGTTATAATTATAGTATAGTAGAAACACAGCCAGTCTGCAGGATGATTGCGGACTGGCTGTATTTGTCGTGCAGAAAATTTATCCTGCTTCAGACACGTATGGAATATTTTATCGGGTATTGACAGACCGAGTATATGTGTATATAATAAATATATATAATAGATATAAAAATCACACCTAAAGGAGAGGCTGTTATGAACATTATCATCAGCAATTCCAGCGGCAGACCCATTTACGAGCAGATTACCTCTCAGTTGAAACAGCTGATTTTAACCGGAGAATTGAATCCCCATGATATGCTGCCGTCTATGAGGCTGTTGGCGAAGGAACTGCGAATCAGTGTGATTACCACAAAAAGGGCCTATGAAGACCTGGAGAAAGACGGGTTTATCTACACCGTGGTGGGAAAGGGAAGTTTTGTGGCGGATACCAACCGGGAGCTTCTGCGGGAAGAACATCTGAAACGGGTGGAAGAGTACCTGGAAATGGCAGTCAGACAGGCCAGGCAGGCTGGAATATCACAAGAAGATGTCAAAGAGATGTTACAAATATTATTTGAGGAGGCATAAGATGGAAGTTGCAATTTCTTTAAAAAATGTAACAAAAAAATATGAAAACTTTACACTGGACCATATCACCATGGACATTCCCAGGGGCAGTATCGTAGGTCTTGTGGGGGAGAACGGGGCAGGAAAAACCACGCTGATTAAGGCGATTCTGCAGATGAATTTCATACAGGAAGGAGAGATTCTGCTGGACGGGAAAAGGATGGAAGATGCCATGCCCCAGTGGAAAGACAGCGCAGGAGTGATCCTGGCAGGGGTGGAATTTGCCAGCCGGCTAAACGCCAGACAGCTGGGGGCGTGTATGAGCAAGGTATATGGACATTGGCAGGCCGAGACTTTTGAGAAATATTTAACAGTTTTTCAGATTGACCGAAACAAAAACATTAAAGACTACTCCAGAGGAATGAAGATGAAGCTGGATTTGGCAGTGGCTCTGTCCCATCAGGCAAAAACTCTGATTTTCGATGAAGCCACCAGCGGCCTGGACCCGGTTGTGCGGGATGATATTTTGGATATTCTTTTAGATTTTATCCAGGACGAGACACATACTGTGCTGATTTCCTCCCACATTATCAGCGATCTGGAGAAAATAGCCGATTATATTGCCTTCCTTCATGAAGGAAAACTGCAGTTTTATATGAATAAGGATGAACTGCTGTACCAGTTTGGAATTGTACACTGTACTGCCGATGAATATGGAAATATCCCGGACACTTATATACAGGGCGTGCGAAAGAATCAGTTCGGATGTGAGGTGCTGGTGAATCACCTGCAGGATTTCCAAAAAAGGTATCCAGGATACCATACCGAACGCACATCCATTGAAAATATCATTTTGTTTTATGTGAAAGGAGAAAAAAGATGAAAGGACTGCTGTTAAGAGAACTCTATAACTTAAAATTATATTTCCGCCAATATCTGCTTGTGCTGGTCTGTTTTTGCGTTTTCGGTATCGGCATGGATATGCCCAGCTACATGATGTGGATGTCTCTGGTGGTTGGGATTAATTTAAGTTTCTCCGCATTCACCATGGACGAAGCAGGCGGATATGCCTATCTGCTTTCCTGCCCTCTGGACCGTAAAGATTTGATCCTTGAAAAATATCTCACAGTGATTTTAAATGCCGTTATGATGCTGGCGTATTCTTCAGTGGGAGAATTCCTCAACCATCTGATTAAGGGCACAGGTACTGAGTCCTGGCTGGCTACCGTTTTCGTAGTCCAGGGTATTTATTTTCTTGTCACCAGCGTCCTGGTTCCTGTGGCATACCGCTATGGCGTGGAAAAGACAAGGATTGTCATGATGCTGATAATTCTGACACCTGTGGTGGTCATCCTGGTGTCGGTAAAGATTCTGGACATGGACGCATTGATACAAATCTCTGGTGCTTCCCGCAGCCTTTTTGACATGCTCCCGTATCTCTTTTTTGCAGCAAGCCTGATGGTTTTCGGCGGTTCTTATTTGATATCTTTGAAAGTTTTCGAAAAAATGGAGTTCTAATCCATCTGTTTTCTTTCTTAATTTTCCGGTTAAATTTTAGCTGGACTATTCTGGGAATTTATGAGAAAATAAAAAAGAAACTCAATTTACTATTGAAAGGAGTTACAAAATGATTTATTCACAGGAAATAGAAATGATGTGTCCAGTGGCACAGGGTGTGAACCACGGTGCAGCGCCAATCCCTGAAGAAGCAAAATGGGTAAAAGCAAAAGAAGTCAAAGATATCTCCGGATTCACCCACGGCATTGGCTGGTGTGCACCACAGCAGGGTGCCTGTAAGCTGACTTTGAATGTTAAAGACGGTGTTATCCAGGAAGCATTGGTAGAGACCCTTGGATGTTCCGGTATGACCCATTCTGCGGCTATGGCATCTGAAATACTCCCGGGAAGGACAATTTTGGAAGCTCTTAATACAGACCTGGTATGCGATGCAATCAATACAGCTATGAGAGAGCTGTTCCTTCAGATTGTATATGGAAGAAGCCAGAGCGCGTTCTCAGAAGACGGACTGGCCATCGGCGCAGGGCTGGAAGATCTGGGCAAAGGACTCCGCTCACAAATCGGTACCATGTACGGTACCCTCAAAAAAGGACCTCGTTATCTGGAAATGACAGATGGCTATGTGACAGGCATTGCTTTAAATGAAGACGATGAGATCATTGGCTATAAATATGTAAATTTCGGCAAGATGATGGACTTTATCAAAGCCGGTGACGATGCGAATACTGCTCTGGAAAAAGCCCAGGGACAGTACGGACGTGTGGATGACGCAGTGAAGATCATTGACCCGAGAAAAGAATAGCAGCCACATAAAAACAGATACATTTTGTCAAAACAGACAGGAGGATTGAGATAATGGCTTTATTTGAATCATATGAAAGAAGAGAAAAACAGATTCTGGCGAAACTGGAGGAAAACGGAATCCATTCCATCGAAGAAGCGGCAGAAGTGACGAAAGCTGCTGGTCTGGATGTATACAAAATCGTGGAAGGAATCCAGCCAATCTGTTTTGAAAATGCAAAATGGGCGTATACCGTAGGCGCTGCGATTGCTATTAAAAAAGGATGTAAGCGGGCAGCCGATGCCGCAGCGGCAATCGGAGAGGGCCTGCAGTCATTCTGCATCCCCGGCTCTGTGGCAGACCAGAGAAAAGTAGGCCTGGGCCATGGAAATCTTGGAAAGATGCTGTTGGAAGAGTCCACAGACTGCTTCTGCTTCCTGGCAGGACACGAATCCTTTGCCGCAGCAGAAGGTGCCATCGGCATTGCGGAAAAAGCCAATAAAGTCCGCCAGAAACCTCTGCGGGTAATCTTAAACGGACTGGGGAAAGACGCAGCACAGATCATTGCACGTATTAATGGATTTACATATGTAGAGACAGACTACGATTATCATACAGGGGAATTGAAAGAGGTATTCTGCAAGGCGTACTCTGACGGCCCCCGCGCCAAGGTAAACTGCTACGGCGCCAACGATGTTGTTGAGGGCGTGGCCATTATGTGGAAAGAGGGCGTGGATGTGTCCATCACAGGAAACTCCACCAATCCCACCCGTTTCCAGCATCCCGTAGCCGGAACGTATAAGAAAGAATGTACAGAAAAAGGAAAGAAATACTTCTCTGTAGCATCCGGCGGCGGTACAGGACGTACTCTGCATCCTGACAATATGGCGGCAGGTCCTGCTTCCTACGGTATGACTGATACCATGGGACGCATGCACTCTGATGCACAGTTCGCCGGGTCTTCTTCCGTACC